>Ga0160427_10000018_pt1 | contig 188019 bp, 129 predicted proteins | sample SolpanmetagenomL_FD_108194 | JGI IMG/M metagenome (GOLD analysis project Ga0160427, IMG submission 108194) | Solar panel surface microbial communities from Lawrence Berkeley National Laboratory, California, USA - L | ecosystem: Engineered > Built environment > Solar panel > Unclassified ...
CTAGTCGGGACACGTGACATAGTCACGTGGCCTGGGCTTGGCAGCCCACACCTATATAATATCAACCTCAGGGGCCTTCCCTTAGAGAGGCCAGCAATTAGTTATCTACCTACAGCCATTATTGGACTTAGGTACTACACGCTGTGACATCCCTATCAGGAATCCTATAATACTCATTAGTTAAATTAATATATTATAAGTAAAAACAACGATTATACTCACTTTGGTGCTATTAATTCGGCTGTTTTAATCTCTTCAATATCGCCATCATTAATGCTGTCATCGTCGTCATTATTATCTCCCTCGGAGTCGTAAATTAACCCCTCGGTACTCGTAGGATCAGGTGTGACACTTATAATCTTGAAAATTTCCTATGTAGCACGTTACTTATAGTATAGTTACTACATTTATGTATTAGAGAATCTATAGTATAACCTATATGAGAGTAGAGGCTAACTAGTAGCACGACGAGCAGCGGTCTTAGTGCGTATACGAGCTTTAGATACCTCCTAAGCTCTACTAAGAGGTGTGTTAATAGGCACCTATCCTTGCTATAGAAGATCTATCATTGTTTTTTGTATAACGAGTGTTATAAAAGAAGAGAGAAGGACTAATACAAGGGAGGAATATATACTCGTACTAACAATAGCACTAAGAACAATAAAAAAGCATAACAAAGAGAATATTCATCAAAAACAGTAATAAAATGAACAAAAGTGAATACACATAGTAAAGTCTAAAGAGCTAATTAAGAACAACAATAGCGTATGTAATAAAGGCATTCGCAGCTATTATGATGTATTAGTTAATAGCACACAACGAGTACGCTTATAGTGGCTTCATAACATACAAGGAGGCCAAGTGTAGCTACGTTAATACTAGTTAGAATAGTATTATAAAGACGTCGATTATGTATTTTGAGATATGACGTTTTCGGATTTTATGAAATAAGGTTATTGACTAGTGGTCACTACGGCCTGCCGTCGTTTATCTGTCACGTGCATCGAAATATCCCCCACCTTATTCTCGAGCGCTAATATCAACCACTCACCAAGACATCATTGCAAGCAATGCGCCACTGTATATAGAGACACCCGAATGAATCAAAACTTTCCCAGCATGGGCCAAACAGGTCCAATGCCTGTCTTACCAATGATGGGCGGTCCACCCCCTCCACCGATCGTACCACAACTTCCACCACAAATGTTCACAACCGCAGCTCAACTGTTGGATCTGACGGACAGTAAGCCTCTTAAATCAACTCACTGTTCTAACTGGACTGATCTGATCACGTAATGTAGAGAAACTACTCGCGGTTTTGCGGGATGGAAGGCGGTATATCGGTGTTTTGAGAAGTTGGGACCAATTCGGTATACTGAACGCTTCTTCACAAATTGTAAGAGGTTGGAGAGTACTAATGAATGCTGCGAAAAGGTAATATAGTACTACAAGACACCATTGAGAGGATATTTGGCGGCACGTTATTTGCGGAGGTGAAGAGGGGGTTATTCGTCGTTCGAGGAGAGAACGTCATGCTTTTGGGAGAGATAGTATGTTTCCAAAAACCATGTTTTGGTAAGAGAATGATAATGCTAACATGTGGAAGGATTTAGATAAAGAAGATGATATACCGGCTGGATATAAAGAGGGGGATGTAGATGCCGTTTATGCACTGTATAAGCAAGAGATGGACGATAGGAGGTCAAAAGACAAAGGAAGGGCAAAGAGTATGAAGACGTTTGGGTTTGTGGATGGTGATGGAGCAGACGCTGCTTGAGCATAAAGATAGTTATGCTACAGGGACAAATAGTGTACTGGTGCAGTAACTGAGTTGTGAAAGCCATAAGAAACTCAGGCATTGGATGATTATTTCCATACCAAGGGAAAACCAAGAAAGAACTTAGGGGAAAGTTCAATACAATGTACGAAATCACATAATCGAAAGAATCTCGGGACAAATACTAGACCCAATGAAGGGCTTCTTTTGTAAAAGTTGCATCACATGTAATTTATAAATTATAATCCCATGCCAGTTTATCAGATAATACTTGCCATCATCAATTTTGTTCCAAAGTTACCTGACTAGTATGATTTGACATTGCTGAGAGACAAACATGGAATAAACAATGTCACACGCGCATTATATAAGCTTTTCATGTGGTGGTGAGAATAAAAAGTCCCTGCAGAATGGTTGGTCGGCTTTCACTTCCGATTTGCCAAGCCCGGTCGAACGAGACTTTCATAAATTCACATGCTACCCCAAGTTTTTTTACTCGTAATACTCATTTAACCCCCTTCGTATTGTCCTTTTGGATCTGTTTTGTTTCCGAAGTGCTGGGCTCTTCTACATTATATTATCATATTCTGCATTTAAATTTAGACTGCATACTTTTCATAACATAGCGATAGATCGACAATGCAGATCATGATGGAAAGGGCGTGAATAACCCCGCAGAATTGGTTCGATTGACACTCAGGCTTTTGCTGACGCGAACTTTCTCATGTGTGTTTTTATGTTCCTTTGTGATACTGCTATGCTCCTGTCTTTGATTTCTTTTACGTCGATGCTGTTCTATCATCTTTCCTTACTCATACTAACCCTAACATGCAGCTTTCACTTTGAATATCGAATTTTGTATTTGTTGAAAGCATATGTCTAAACAATACCTGGAAGAGGCTATATCGAGCCGCCGAGGATGATTTGAAATTTGCATAGGGATTCTTGCTTCACCATCGTTTCAAGCTCGTTTTATATGTCATCATGTCTCATTCAATCCAGCCGACGAATACTTCACAATCCTCAACTCAGGGCTCCTCGATCGATTCAACAGATCAGATCAATACATCGAGTTCTGCTGATTCTATAAGTTTGAGGGCATCAGAGTCTGTCGAGTTGTGTGAGCCTGGCAAGTATCTTGACTGGAGTGATGAAATGCGTAGACAATGGGAAACATTATTTACCATTCCGATCAACACTAAGCTATGTGGAGATTGGAAGCAGTCAGAGGAGTACTGGCTGCGAAAAGATCAAGAAATGCTCGAGTATCTCCAGGATTGGCCGTTGTCGAAATGGATCATCAGTCTGAAAGAGGCTCGGGAAGCTTACGATGCAATGCAAGACCGATATCGATTGCGTGATCAAGGTAAAAGTGTATATTCAAATGGTGTACCGGTCTGGTGGCCATATGCTGATCTAACTACCTTTGCTCTCTCACAAAAGTCGGCAGTAAGTGCTACGGATAGCGATAATCTCGAAAATGCAAAAGCATCTGAGAGTAGGAAAAAGTCAAGATCCACGCGTGATATTGCTCCATCGACAGATGGCAAAAGCACAACGATTCCCAAAGTCAAAAAGGTAGCCAAACCAGCAAAAACTAACGTCCCGCAGCCAAAATCGAGTCACATGAATGATTCTGCACAAAATGGAGAGCAGACTAGCAGAAAAAGAGACAGGACTTCGAGTTTTGTCGATGAAGTCGACGCCAAAGAAGATGTGATTATAGATCAATCTAGTCTGAACGATGGCGATTATGCGGATGATGACGACCCTCAGTCCAAAAAGAGACGCAAATCACGTCCATCTACATCAATCAACGATCAGATCCCGGAAGAGGAAGTATATCAGCGGCCGAGAGTGTAAGTTATGCAACACACATTTGTATCCAAATCTAATCGTTTTTAAGTATACGAGATCCTACACCACCGCCATATGGCTCTGGACAACCGGAGTTACCATGGCAAAGTCAATGGTCTGCAGAAGATCCAGAGGCTTGGGATAATTCCTTGTATAGCCCTGAAACATTACACACCATCAAAGAACTGCAAATGCGTAACGCAAACATAGTTGCCAAGTATATGGAAAATGGTAAACATGGTGCATCGAAACGAAAGAGTGCAGCTCTTGCAGAAGGTCAGAAAGTAGAAGGCGAAGAGGAGAAGATCACGAGTAGTCAAACTCCCGTAGATCAGATCAAGCTTGAGCGTTCGGAAAGAAAGCGGTCAAAGGTAAAAAAACCACGTAATCCAGATGCAAGAGAGCAATTTAGTGGTAGATTGTCGTTCCCAGATGCACAGAATCTCGAGGCATTCAAGGAAACAGGTTATGGAAGTATTGATGACGCTGTAGAGTCTGCCATGCTTAATCCTTTTGAACAGGCTTTGATGAACATCCAAGTTCAGCACGATCCTGGCGATAGTATACTAGCAAACCTGGAAATACCACGAATATCCATTATGGATATTGCTCGTACCAAACTACAACTTCGACATCATAAAATCCTAACTGACGAGGCTGCATGTGCTATTATTGACTTTTGTCCGGATCAATTGACAGCAAATCGATTGATCCAAGTCGCTTCGGAAACATCTTTTGGAAACACCGCTATTCAGATCCGATTGGGTCAGAACGGATCAATGCTATCTGATAGTACAATTACAAAAAGAGTATCTGCAGCTCTGGTATATAAAGAGACTGGAGCTTCAACGATGCCAGAACCGATCAAGAGTATTCCTCCAAATCCAGAAAATAATGGGGAACGTGTTATTACAAACCCTGCCACTCTTGCGACAATAAATGCCAGGAATCAAACCAATTTGAATAGAGCATGTTATGTAAAATACAAAGCGTGGAGAGCGCACAAACGATCTCATTTTCCTTCAAAGCCTTGTACTTTCGACCTTGTAAAAGCTAGTCAGGATTATGCGATGTATCGGCAAGAAAAAGGTCAAAGACCGATCAAATTAAAAAGCTATCAACAACAACCCAATATCAGATTCTTACAGAAGAATGCTTCAAATCAGTCAGATTCAAAGCCAACCAGAAAGAAGCGTGCCACGACAGCGACTAGAGGAAGGGCCAGTTTATCATTACAAGATATGATAGGAGAGTTGAAAGCAAATGGTGGGCAAGGCAATAACGCTTCTTCTCAATCAGACGCAAATTCTGTTCCCGAACGTCTACCTGCAAATCCGGTGCAGTCATCGGTTGATTCACCTGTGAGTATCAGTAGTGAAGATGATTCGAATCTCGACAATGATGCATCGATGAATGATGTCAAGAATGTCGAGGATGAACCGGAAAATGCCTCCCCAGCAAGTAAGAGAAAACATCGTCGGGCTGACATGTCACCAGGAACTCAAGAACGATTTGATGCTCGCTCGTTCATACAAGCCAATATCCAACGTTTGAAGAATCTTGTAACGCCAGCTACCGTCGCAAAAAGAGCGTCAGACAGCGTTGAACAAGATGAGGAATGCTCTGAACAGCAAAGATTATCTATGGAAGCTAATGATGATGATGAGATGCGTGGGCAATAACCGATGATGTGTTTGGATATTATATTATATTACAAGACTCGATGTCGGGCTTGCGAAACAGATGCATAATGACTGAGTAATAAGCATAGCATTGATTTTATAAATACATGATTTACTTTAACTTGCGATGTGATGTCCTCGTGATGCTTTGCTTCTTACTATTTAAACTCACGAAATGTATATGTAAAGCGTATTTTAATCAAGTAAACAAATATCGTTCAGGTAAAGTTTCACCGGTCAAGTACCGTAGGTTCAATCAAGTGAAGTGAAATCGTCAAGTGAAATAAAATTGTCAAGTGAAGTGAAATCAATCAAGTGATGTCATGTTATTAGTTAGGTGAAGTGAAATTCAGGCGCCAAGCGTTTTTCCCCCACATTTTCCACGATCACATGCAAATTTGATATTCTGGAATTAAGTAGAAATTGTTGACAGTCGCATTACATATCGTGGGCATCGATTGTTCATTTCTTGCAGAATACAACCTATTGTCTCAGTTAGCAGGCTCAAAAGCCTTTCCAGTTCCTATACTGCCTCATCCCAAGATCGCCATCGCATCATTGTTGCTTAGAGCGGCATTAATTTCCTTCAAAAACACTCTGGCGCAAACCAAATCATTACAATTGTCCATAATCACTCTTTGCGACAAGGACTCGGGACATGATCCAGTCGTGTACTCGGACAATACAATAGCATGCGAGAATATATCCATCACATGCGATTAATTTCGGTTACACATCTTGTACGAGGTATTTACAGGTAGCACAAGTAGAAAAATGGAGCAGGTGCAACAGCCATTACCTTTTGGATGTAAGTTTTGATCAAGGGCATTGTCTTTGATAAAAGATACTCCCATACTGACCATTATATTTTTATCAGATGCCTTTGATACTTCTGCAGACAACATCGGTCCTTCACATGGCGTGGTAAACCCACCAGGTCCACCACTTCTGTCAGATCACGAGAACATTTACATGGGTGATTTTTTCGAGAATCCAGACGAAGCAAAAGCAATGGAATTTAATGAACAGGTGCCATTTGGCTTTGGTAATTTCGATGGCGGCAATGGACAAATACCAACGCAGCAGGAACAATTGAACACTGCTGGTTTGTACAACGTAATCACTCCTTCTGTTCATGAATCTCGGCCTGTGTCAGCTTCCAACTCATATCCCCGCCTTTTCGGTTCCGATCCAAATATGCCGTTCAATCTGAGTAGTACGCCTGATCTAGAGAATATTGGAGATCATACTCTTGTAGATGATGATCATTTAGGCGCAAATATGCTCATGACATTACAAGCAAATGGATTTTCAAATGACAACAATCGATTTGGAAGAAGTATGGGTTCACGTAGACATTCAGAATACTCATCAATACCCTGGTCAAATAATCTCGTTACGAATCAGGCGCCAATGGATATGTCACAGACCCTGAATTCTGCACTACATCCTTCCCTTGGTGCTTTACCACATGTTACTCACATGCCAAATATGGCTACATTTACACGTTCAAATGGTTTAGCAATTACTAATGACACTGCAACATCTGCCACGCCACGTCAACCGGCAATCCCGTTGGGTCTCCAATTCGACACTGATATTACCTTTTCTAGATCTGTAAATCAAATATATGATCGACGGGCTACTGTTGGTGGTTTTGTCAATAATGAGTTGTGGCAGGGTTATGCACCCTTGTACACTGATACGTCAACTACTCCACAATCTATGGAAATGCCTCCTCCTGCTCATCGAACACCGGATACACGTCCCGTAAGTGGAGTCGAGTCTTTAGTGACAATGGCACGACAATCCGCTATGACGTCTTCTACAAGTAATAGAAAAAGACTACGTGGACATGACGAAAGCACTTCATCTTCACCCCAAACTTCTATACTAAATCAAGACCCAAGAAGTCCAGATTCTACAGTATCTCGATCAACTAATTCGACCATGCCTGCTGGTCAGGATTCTCCCATTAGACCTCCGTCAAAGTCCAGTAACAATGCAGGTCCTTCATCTCGGACACCTAAAACTGGTACGCCTTCCTTGTCGACACAAAAGGCTTCCAAGTCTGCCACAAACGCCAATGGATCTGCTGCTAAAAGACAGAAATTATCCGATTCACAACGAAAAGAGAATCATACCAATAGCGAAAAGCGTCGTAGAGCAGAGATGAAACAGGCTTATGCAGATATCGCAGAGTTGGTACCTCAGATCAAAACTTCTTCTGGAGTACTGAGTAAAAGTCAAATTTTGAGAAAAGTCGCCATTGCAGTCGAGTCGACAGAAACGGTCAATAATATAATGGCAGCGAGGATCGCAGCGATAAAAAAGGAAAAGGGATTGGAGTAGATATGGAACGGTCATGTCATGATAATTTGGTCTATCATAACACCATGATATGTCTGGGTGGTGACGAAGATATGAAGAATGAATTAATGCATTAATGATTGTTTTATAAAATCATACCCTGTTTATTATTATCCCCTATTTCATTATTTTCCAGTGGATATAGTTGTAGTTGGTTGTATAGACTAGCTTAGAAATCAAATTAGGAGATGAATGTAAATGACTATAACATATACTATCATTCCGCCCTAATAGTCATTGTATCCATCTTTCTAGTTTTGTCCTCTACTTGAATGTCGACGATACTGCCGAGGGTGATAAAGTGACAAACACGACTGTAGTTGGAGTCGGCGCCGTCACAGTCACTATCTCAAGCATATCCTTTACCACCGTCTCAAGTGTCGTTTTCTGTAATACCGGCGTGATTGCCGCACGGGTTATTGTGCTCGTATACACCCTCGTAACCTGTGCTATACCCTCCTCCAAGATAACCGGTATCGATGATGCAACGCTCGTTTGTCCGATCTAAACAGTAATCAATAAGTCAAGTGGATGAATAAAGTAGACATGAGGGAACTACATACCACAATTTCCACAATCTTTTCATTGTTATCGTTATATAGAGTAGGGATGGTAGGAGGGGGGATAGATTTCCCTTTTTGAAAGTAAACCGTCGTGACGGCATGGAGGGATATAGCCGTATACAGCGTTATCACACATGCTTGACCCAGCAAGACGAGGAGAAGTATAATAGCTATCCAGATGGGGATTCTGACTCTAGGACTAAAAGACCGATACGGTGCTGAAAGAGGAGGGGCGGTGGGGAAGTATTCCGTCGGACGAGGGTTTTGTAATTCAGCGTGGAGGTTCTGCTCGTAGATTTCTTGGAAAGATGGTGGTTGAGAGGCATGTTTTGATGGAAAAGACATGGTGGAATATAAAAGTATGAAAGTGGGATTGATGAGGAGAAAGAGAGGGAAAAGGTATATAAAGAAAATAGATGGAGTGAAATGACATGACGAAACGTGAGTTGTGAATGTGAGATTTATGAAACTGTAGTGGTAATTGGGGACTTATTTGTTAGATAGAGTGAATTGACAATAGGAAGAAGTTCTGTCGTGAAAAATACTGTGAATAAACTGCCCCCACGTTTTGCAGGGGCGTTTGCTTCGTTTGGCGGGGTGAAGTGGGGCAATTGGTAAAATAAATTGTTGACTCATACGAGATAAATAATAGGAAATGATACACGCCATGCTTTTCATTAATCTTTTGATTTGATACATAGTGTATTGAAATCAAAGCCATGACATTAATATGTCGGACTGTGTTGAGGTCAAGAATAAATATCAAAAGATCAATAGTAAAAAGAGGTTATGCGACTATAACAGCATTATCCGGGTCCAATCTCCCTACAGACTTGAAACATGCCATTGAGGTTAGTTCACCAAATAATCAATCAAACTAATTCTCGTATTGATGACGAAATGACAGAAAGAGGTACAACTACCTACCTTTGACCCAGCGTTCGATTCTCAAACTCAACGAATCATTTCTTCAGATGCCTCCTTCATGGTCCCTACATACGTTCGACCCCCTCTCGTCATATCTCGCGGTAAAGGATGTTATGTCTTTGACGTAGAAAACCGACGATATCTAGACTTTACCTCTGGAATAGCCGTGACGTCTCTCGGCCACTGCGATGCAGAAATCACAAACCTCCTGACAAATCAATCTTCACAACTAATTCACGCTTCAAACCTATACTACAACCCCTGGATAGGCGCGCTGTCCAAACTCCTCGTCGACACTACCTTATCCACAGGCGGCTTCTCCTCCGCTTCAAAAGCATTCATTTGCAATTCCGGCTCCGAAGCGAACGAAGCAGCGATTAAATTCGCTCGCAAGTCAGGCTTCACGCTCGATCCGTCAGGGAAGAAACACGAACTAGTCTCGTTTCACGGAGCGTTTCACGGCCGGACGATGGGGAGTTTATCAGCGACGCCGAACCCGAAATATCAAAAGCCTTTTGCACCACTTCTTCCCGGGTTCAAGTACGGTCAATACAACGATTCTTCGTCGGAAGTTCTCGCCGCGCTTATAACAGAAAACACGGCTGGGGTTATAGTAGAACCTATCCAGGGCGAAGGAGGGATCAATGTAGCCACCTCGTCGTTTCTAGCAGGGTTGAGAAAACGATGTGATGAGACAGGAGCGATCTTGATCTACGACGAGATTCAATGCGGTTTATCCCGCACGGGCAGCTTTTGGGCTCATTCCTGTCCAGAATTGTTGGAAACAGACATATCGCCTGATATACTGACGACTGCAAAGGCACTAGGGAACGGTATCCCGATCGGAGCGACTATTGTTTCGGGAAAAGTCGCAGAGAGGATAAAAGTCGGTGATCACGGGACGACGTTTGGAGGAAACCCCCTGGCTTGTAGGATCGCTTGTAATGTCATTGAAAGATTATCGAACGGGGATCTCATGGATGGAGTGAAGAGGAAAGAAAAGATATTCAAGACTGGATTCGAGAAGTTGATGAAGAGGTGGAGTAAGAATGTTTTGGAAGTTAGAGGCAAAGGGTTGATTCTCGGATTACAACTAGACAGAGATCCGAAAGATATAGTGACTGCTGCGAGAGAGAGGGGATTGTTGATAATTACGTGTGGTACTAATACTTTAAGATTCGTACCGCCTTTGATTATAAGTGAAGAACAAATCAGTGACGGATTGAAGATTCTAGAAGATGCTATGGAAGTGGTATTCGATACGGATGAAACAGTAATAGGTACAAGAGGACAGCAAGAAATGGCAAGATAACCTTCCTTTTAATTCTTTTATATATAATGTAATATCATAATGTAACAAACGAATCATGTCCATTCAGAAGTAATCACCTCTTTCTTCAATCGTTGTCCTGACATTCCACATCCATAATGAACCATTTCTCCATCAGGCCATAATTTCACAGCAGCATTTCCAAATCTTTTCAAACATACTTTACAATGATCTTCCTCTCCTACAATGACCATCTGACTCTTCCCTGTAACACTTCTTCTACCCTTTTCAACTTGGCTAGTCGGTTGACTTTTACCAAATACGAGATCACACTCTACATCACCCCTTCTCACTCCCTCAAGCCCTTTTACAATAGCGATTTCGTTACGTGAAGCTAATTCCCGTCTCATTCGACTGCGGAAATAATCTTGTAGTTCAAAGACGGCCTGATCGTTTGGAATCAAATCTAAAGTCAGTGAAGTAGAAGGAATTCGAGATCCATATTTAGCCAAAAGATTTAATGCTGGACTACGATTGACAGTTTCATGAGGAGGAGGTCGAAGATATAGACTCAACAAAGTAAGATAGATATTATCTTCTTGATTCTTACTGCCATCAAGTGACGACGGTGGAGGAGATGTTGGTGTTATAGGTGAAGGTCTTGCAGACTGAATGCTTGTTTGGCGAGTATTTCCAGAACTATAAATGTCATCACAATAAGCTTCTGCTTTTTCAAAATCTTTTAATCGAAAGACATAGATAGATAATGCTTCTTTATGATTCCCCATAGCTTTGTACACAATAGCACGTGCTTCATAAAATCTCGAATCATCTGTTGGTAATTGACGAAACGTTTGATTTTTGTTATAGAATATGCTTTGTCGGAGGAAAAGCTCCAGTTTTGCTTGGATATCTGATTGATCTAGTCCAGATGCATTTATTTTCATCCTAGAAATAAAAGTGTTTATTAAAGTCTGATGAAATGCTGGAGTATTATCGTTAAGCTCAAGAACAATATGTTCAAGGTATTTGTAAGACAAATCATGATCAATCGAATCAAGGTGTGATAAGACTTTGTCACGAGGTAATGATTCTGCAATCTCGGTATCAGTCATGAAGATACGCATACCTCGTTCAGGGTCAGTTTTTAGTGGCCAGACTGAAAATTCAAGAATCACATCTATTAAATTTGCCGGTAATTGTTGGAGATATTCCACCGTCCTGGCCGGTCCTCTCAAAGCTGGCATGACCTCTTCTTCAGCCTTGTTCTGCCCAAACTGCTGTAATAGTTGCAACGCTTCTTGATGCAGCTTTTTACCTTGAAGAAAGTCGATCAAATCATTGTATCGGCCTGTCTCGTACAGCTTTTCTTCGACGACTTTTGCATCACAGAAATTGTCTAATCGAAAGAGAGGACCCGCCAAGGAAGGTAATGCAAACATATATGCTCGAAATAATGTAGTATCTACCAATCTAGCCACCTCATACAACTTCTTTGTCCATTCAGACATGTCGTATGTGCATTCTTCTGGCTTCTGGATCAAATTATGAAAGGGCGGTATTATGTTCTTAGCATGATTACTCATCAGAGATTCATCCTTCAGCTTGCCATCAAAACTCATATGTTTCTGAACTTGCACCCGCGAATGCGCCAAAAATGAACAAAGAGCAAGAACAGCTTGTTTGAGATTGGCTCCGTCATGATTCGAGGATGACGAAAGATTTCCGCTCCCGGTTTGTTCGGTCTTATTCACAGAATTTGAGGATCGTATGGATGCTGTATCACTATTGTCGGCAATCGTCTTGATTTTATCAGTAGCTTTGTTGGCAGGTGGTATTGTATCACCATCGTTCGAAGCTTCTAGACCCGAGGTTTTCGACTGTGGATCTGATCGTTCTGCAAGTTTGCTAGCTATGACCTCGGGATACAATGCGATTACAGTTTCCGGTGGGGCAGACGCGTCAGTAAACAAATCTAAAGAATCACGATACTTCTGCTGCTCGAACAAGAATTTCGCCTTTTGAATGCGTACTTCTCGGATCTGCTTGTCTCTATCAGGGAAAGCTGCTTCTTCCAGTTGAGTAAGTAGACTGATGGCCTCGTCATACTTTGATTTTTCTACAAGTTCTTCTATTTGTGCTCTAAACTCCGGAATTCTCAGTCGCCATACAGTCCGATCACTCGCCAGAATGACGGTGCCATCCGGTCCCGGATATATCGATGACGCGCCTACAAGCGGAATTCTTTGTAACAAAGTCAAAGTTTCAGGATTTCTAACATCAAGTACGCCTTTTGCCGTCGGTTGGAGGGTTATTAGAAATGGACAAACATATCCTAATTCTTCCGGACCATTTGCCCAGGGTATCTGTCGCCTATCAAGAGCCTTTCCTTTGTCATCGATGAATAAAGTGTTGACATCCTTGGCAAGCAGCATTGTACCATTGGTGAGCGCTGTAGACATTGGTTTTGGCACCCACCCACTCATACCCATATAATTGATACCAGAAGTATTTACAGCACCAAATCGAGCTAGAGTCTGTCCAGCAGCTTCTATACCCGACACGGGCTTATTGATCTCTGTCATTTGACTTGTATCTACTTCTACCAACGTGAACCCTGGATCCATACCCACAACAAAGGCAGCGGACTTGTGTACCCATGTCATAGACTTGACCGTTGCTGGGAATACAAATTCCTTGACATCTACCTCGAGAGTTGCACCTCGCCATGTCCATAATGATACCTTTCTTTTGACACCGACTGCTAGATACGTAACAGCTTCCGACTCCTGAGTCACCCCTTGTGGAATCTCTGCAATACTGAATAGGGTAGCTCCCCGTGTCTTTTCCAACTTCTCCTGAAGTGATCCACTTAATAAATCGTGAAAACAAACATGATTATCTGTTAAGATGACCAAGGTATTTGAGGGTCGAATAACTGCCAGCTGTTGAATGCTACGTTTCGAAAGTTTCTCATACTCTTGCAACAATTCAGTACTTCGAGGTGGAGGTGCATCGGTGTTGCTTTTATCATAATCATTGGTTTTGATCAAATGCTCATTGATGCGATATACGCGGAGACTTCCACTACTCAATCCCACATACAGATTATCTCCTATTGCGCATCAGTTATCATACTATCATGTATCAGACGGTTACTAAATAATTACCATAAACTAGAACAGAATCAATCTTAGATTTGTCACGTTGTTTAAGTTCGAGAAGGGTATGAACGTGAAATGCTGTAATCATACTCCGGCATGCTCAAAGTATCACCTTCAGGATACACGCATAAATGTGATATTGGATTGCAGGACTGTTACGAACATTACATTGCATAACATACTTACTACATGTATCACGAAACCCTTAAGCGAGACAAAACTATCGAGATTGATGCGATGACGTCACCTCGAAATAGTTGTATAAAATGAACTATTCATCGTACATGACAGGCAAACGATTGAGATGTGCCGAGCTGGAATTGGTGCAAAAAGTCTCACCTCAAGTGACAACAAAGCGGTACGAGCAATCTGGACTCGAATTCAGAATCCAGGTGAGCACTGCATTACGTAGGTTCATTAGAAATATTGAAGAATCAAATGACGTCTGCGAGGCGTCATAATTCTGACCATATTGAAAATATCATGATAGCCTCCTCTGAAACCTTCTTCACACCTTAGCACATCCTCGTCTTCACAGATCTAAGAGCACACAATGTCAACACAAAGCGTCTATCAGCTACGATGTGGCTGTAATGAGTATCCATGGGGAAAACAAGGATCAAAATCATTGGCCGCGCAGCTATGTGCCAAAACTCCCGGATATGCGGACAAGGGGCCTTCTGGAAAGTTCTCCATTGATGAGTCCAAGTCATATGCAGAGATGTATGACTCGGAGATACAAGACTTTTAGAGATATGTATGCTGAGTATTTAACAGGTGGATGGGAACATATCCAGATCTCCCATCGTACATTCTCGATACAGGTGAAGATCTGCAAAAACTCATCGACAAAGAGCCTCTACGATTTTTCGGTCAGGCGGTGCTTGACAAATATGGTCATTCGAATCTGCCATTTCTTCCCAAGGTTTTATCTATCGCAAAGGCTTTGCCACTTCAATTACATCCAAATAAGGAAATGGCTGCTAAACTTCACAAAGAAGATCCCTCCAACTTTACTGATCCCAATCATAAACCTGAAATCGCTTTGGCGTTGGGTGATTTCGAGGCCTTTTGTGGCTTCAAACCTCTACAAGATATACACTCTTTGTTACAATTGTCGCCGCTGAAGCAATTTCTTCATTCGACTAATGCTCAATTCAATAATACAGATCTTCGTGAAGTAGTACGAAAGATGTTAACGGCGGATGACGCCACGATCAAGACTGCTGTGGAGGAACTGGAAAAGCTTGATACCAAAGATTTTGGGAAAGCCAACCACATTCCGAAATTGATCCCTCGTCTGGCCTCCCAATATGATAAGACGGATCCTGGAATACTTGTTGCATTAATCACAATGAATTTCTTGGAGCTCAAGGCCGGAGATTGCATCTCTATTCCTGCTGATGGAATTCACGCGTATTTATCAGGAGATATTATAGAATGTATGGCTCGGAGCAATAACGTATTGAATACTGGCTTCTGTCCAAAGGCGGAGCGTAATTCTGTTGATCTGTTTTGTAAGTGCTTGACCTTCTCACCTCATAGTGCTGAAGAATGTATGTTACAACCAGAAGTATACAGCGGTTGTACCGAAGGAAATACAAAAATATTCCGTCCGCCGATGAACGAATTCAACTTACTTGCTATGGAACTGCAGAAAGGCGGTTCTGAAGCGATATCAGCGATTGGCGGACCAGCAATCGCCATTGCTACAAAGGGAAGTGCACAGATGCATGCTGGAGAAAATGTGTATAATGTCGAAGAAGGATCAATATGGTTCATTGGCAATGGCACGGCTATTTCATTGAAGAGTCAGAGCGGTCTAAAGTTCTATATAGCGTATGCAGATAGCACTACATAGAAGTGATATACTCACAACTATTATTAGTTCACCTCTCCACAACCCATGGGGTTTTTTGACTTTGACAAAACGTGGAGAAAGGATCTCCAACAATTTTTTTTTTAATTCTTTTAATTAATCAAAGCTCTCCTTGACGTTCCTCCATTATCACAGCCTTCTCGATCAATCAATTGAACACATTCGAATCACATCACAATGCTTTCCTCCACAACCCGTCGTGTATTACAATCCAATGCCTCATCATCATGCGCAATGTCCCCCTGCAATGTCCTTCGGCTGGCATCAACTTGGTCTCAAGTCGCCCAAGGTCCTCCAGATGCTATTCTCGGCATAACAGAAGCTTTCAAGGCCGACTCACATCCACAAAAGATCAATCTTGGTGTAGGAGCATATCGCGATGACGCTGGCAAGCCTTATGTCCTCCCTTCGGTCCGGAATGCGGAACAAAAGATCGTAACCCAGAATATGGATAAAGAATACGCTGGAATAACAGGTGTACCTGACTTTACTACTGCAGCCGTCAGACTTGCATACGGAGTTGATTCTGCAGCTATCAAAGAAGGTCGCATTGCAGCTACTCAGAGTATTTCCGGAACAGGAGCGCTCAGAATCGGAGGTGCTTTCTTACAGAGATTCTTTGGCAGGGACAAGACAATATACATCCCTACACCAAGCTGGGCTAATCATAAAGCTGTCTTTAGCGACTCAGGACTGAAAGTGCAGAGTTATAGATATTATGATCAGAAAACTATCGGATTGGACATTGATGGGATGCTGGAAGATATCAAGAATTTACCAAAAGGTAGTTTGATATTATTACATGCTTGTGCACATAACCCCACAGGAATTGATCCTACCGAAGACCAATGGAGACAGATTAGTGATGCAGTGAAGAACGGTGGTCATTACCCTTTCTTTGATATGGCTTACCAGGGTTTCGCAAGTGGTGATACGGATAAGGATGCCTTTGCTCTTAGACACTTTATCAAAGAAGGTCATCAGCTTTGTCTTGCACAGAGTTTTGCAAAGAACATGGTAAGATACACTTTCGATACGACACACGTAAATGATGGAAGCTAATTGTAATCAAGGGTTTATATGGTGAACGTGTCGGTGCATTTTCGATCGTCTGCTCTGATGCAGAAGAGAAGAAACGAGTTGATTCACAAATCAAAATCTTGGTCAGACCCATGTACAGTAATCCTCCTGTTCATGGTGCGCGTATAGCATCGGCCATTCTTAATGATTCATCACTCAACAAGCAATGGTTAGGAGAAGTCAAGGACATGGCTGATAGAATTATCAAGATGAGAGCACTTTTGAAAGAAAATCTGGAAAAGCTAGGTAGTAAAAGAGATTGGTCACATATCACAAGTCAAATTGGTATGTTTGCGTACACTGGTCTCAAACCAGATCAAATGGACGTGTTGGCAAAAGAGCATAGTGTGTATGCAACAAAAGATGGTCGAATTAGTGTTGCAGGCATCACGAGCTCAAATGTCCAACGATTGGCGGAATCGATTCATAAAGTAACTAGCTAGATTATCATGTACTGTATACATATGCACCTTTAGAGTGGTTGACAACTCGCATCATATCCTATTAAATGGCCAAATGTCAATGGTTAACTAGACCCACTTAGTGTCATGCACGACGGATACAGGTACAATATTGAGTTCAAAATCGTAGTGCAACGTGGCGAGTATGTTGTGATCCCTGGTACAATTTACGTCATAATTTCACCGGCCAAGTTACCCTTTTATCAACCGTTGGCACGAACGTGTTTTCAGCCCTTTTCTCCGAGGGCTCCTCCATATCTACAACGGTGTTCGTCATGCCCTGCTCGAACAAATTTTCTCTGATTGCTGAAAAAGAAAAAGCGAGCAAGGAAGATCTTGGAATCGATTGGAGGGGTAAAAACTCTACCAGATATTGACCAATGACCACGTGGAAATGAAGAAATAATCATCGACGTCAGTATCCATTTATTTTATTACTTTATTGGCACTGTCCTATTTCTAAAAATAAAAGCTGATCCCGACTCATCAAGGTCTAGCTTTACCGTTTCGTTTATGAAAGTTTCTTGTCCACTGAGGAGTTGTATTCGAGTTCTTTTACAATCCGCCACGTTATTTGAGTTGCTATGGACGTCTCGTTATAATACGTGCATTATCTAATCGGATTTACCTCCCCTTCTTACGAACAATATCCCTAATCAGATTGATAAGAATGCAGATTCGACCCGACAGAACGGAACCGCGTCACGTCATTCAAACCAGCGATGATTCGTCTCCGAAATCGGCATAATAAGCTTTGAATTAATATTTCCCCGGTATATTCACAATATATTTTTAATTTTATTAGTCGATCTTTATTACTATAACACGGTCAGTATCATGCTTGTCTGATGTCATAAAACTATCCTGTGACTATTACTCGGCAGAAAGCCTTGATCGTCAAAATATAGACTTTAAGCCATTATAATCTGTGCAAAAGTGCTGTGAAACAAAAAATCCTGTCCATAACGACAAGTAGAACTAAAAAAACGGTCGGCTAAAGATTTGAAACTGTGAGATCGGCAAACCCGCTGACGTCGTAGTACGTACTGTAAATATATAGTGTATCCTGAGTTAGCTTTCTGAGTGACCGGCGCCAAGTCTAATAAGCTCTTCTGGACTTTTTGGATTCAATAGTATAATAGTGACTATATTCGATATATATTTACGATACCGTAAATAAAGACCTGACAATCTTTGTCAATCATAGTAGTACGGAATATTGTGACAGCCATTAAACAATGCCGTGTCCAGCACTAGCAAAAGTACAGGCCACCACCATCTAATAAATCAAAGAATTCAGTACTGATGATCAAGCAGGAAGACGAACATTTCATCTTTCCTTCTGAATGGGGTTGGTCGGGAATAATAGACAGCGCGACATTCGAGCAAATACTCGAAATGGACGACGATGAAGAAGAGCGAGAATTCAGTCGAAGCATTGTCATGGATTTTTTCAAACAAGCGCAAGAAACATTCAAAGAGCTCGACACGTCACTGTACACGACCCCCTCCTTTCGTTTACCATCAATATCTAATTATTTACATTGTAGAGAATCAAAAGACCTCGCCGATCTATCAGCAAAAGGACACTTTCTCAAAGGCTCCTCTGCGACGCTAGGCCTGATTAAAATGAAAGACTCGTGCGAGAAAATACAACACTTTGGCGCGCGCAAAGACGAGACGGGCACCACGGACGAAAAAGACGACGAGGTCTCGCTCGAGAAATTGGCGACGACGGTCAAAGAGACGAAAGAGGAGTTCAAAGAGGCCGCGACGCTGTTGTATAAATTCTACGATGAGCCTTTGCCACATTTTGATTTATGATGAGACCGTGTCCCGAAGAAGTCGACGGGAAAGACGAACGTGTGTAGCATGTCATTATCGCACGAATAGAAAAGATAGCAAAAGTCGGAATGATATTGTTCAGACTGTAATGAAGGGTTTTAAGCATGAATGTTGGCTGTCTGTCATTGCGGGAAGATATGGAAGAGAGGCCATATCAAAGAAGAGTTCTTGCTATATATTGTACTGGGCCGACGTGTGGATATATTTGATTTAATACTATAGTGAAATGTAATCTACATCAGGAAGAAACATTTTCGTTATCTAATCAATCTTATCATGTCAGACTGTAGTACTGTGGTAATTTATGATCCTAAGACTTGCCTCGCCACGCCACTGTCATCGATCATCAAGCCATGTCTGTATGGAATACATCTCATGTATTCAATTATCCATACCGATAATCACGTTGTCAAGTCGTTGAAAGATACGAAGATCATACATTATTAAGTGATAGTGATGACTTGAATCACAACAAGTATTACTAGACACTATAGAGGTCTGTAGAATGTTAAATTGTTGTTTTTACGGACTTCCAATAGCGATATCTAAAAGGGTCTGGGGACACTAATCAGTCCAATTCTATCATGCAGGTGTTGATTGTCTTTTTCATAAAAATGGAGTGGTGGAGTATGCTCCCAGTAACACACTGTTCATGCATAGTCAAAATATTGATTACCTTTACGTATCATCTTCATAGTATGACAGTATAGATGTGGTTGAGAGAAAATATAATCATAAAACATATACAGCAACGACAAGAATATAATCATACAGAATCAAAAGAAGCGTGTTCTAATCTCCCTTCTTTCTCTAACATATCCCTCCATATCCTCAACAATGGTTGCATCTCCTTTTCACATTCATCAGTCGTCATTGTCACCTTGACCTTTTTTTCCACGTCCTTGTCCTTTGCTGTCTTTTGCTTTGATTTTCTTTGGTTATTTTTGGATTTATGCTTTACAACTTTCTTATCCTTGATATTCTTTGTTGAACCTTTCCCATCCCCGTCATCTACAGTATCTTTACCCTTTGGTTTTGATTTACTACTCTTATCATTGCTATTGACATTGTCAAGTCCATCTTCTTTTTCTACGTCTCTTTTTACATTTTTAGCATCGGTATCAAGATCTTCTTCATCTTCTTCATCTTCGATAATTATATCCTCTTCTTTCTCTTCACGATCAGCTTCAATCTCATCTACAATCTTTTGTGCTACAGGTCGACGATCACACTCGAAGAAGTTTGCAATAAAATCACCCTCTGTGTAAATTACATCTTTGGGTCCTTCGGCTCTTACATAACTATTCATGATATTCTGGGGCACTATCCCGAGACGAACCAGTATCGTTCCATGCCATCTATTAACAAATGTGGTTAGTAATGTATTCAAAAAAAAAGGAAAAAAAGAAAAAAAAGAAATGAGACTTACTGTACAATATGTTCGAGAGCATGTCTTTCCGCCTTTTGGAAATTATAACTTCTATAAAGCGGATCGAACCATGCATCGAGGAAATAACGTGCCCAATCGCCTGTCCGGATTATCATACTATTATGACCTAAACCTTTATCATCTTGTGATAGAACAAAATCAATGTTTTCAGGCTTGATGTGAGGAAATGTCTTGATGACGCTATCAGGCGGTATTATAGGCTGATTAGATTTGATCAACGTCTCGAGTCGACGAGGATTCATGATATGGTTTTGTATTGACAAGGAAGGGTTCATTATGAGGGCAGTAGGACTGAGATAGAAAAGAAATGGAGTGTGAGGATAAAGAGTCATGGCGTGTCGTAAAGAGGGTAAAGCAGTCCATGATCTGACGGGATCTTTTGAATAATGATCATAAGCAGTACTGTTTGTGAAGAACGTAATGTAACCTGGTACCAGTTTAGTCAGTAATCGTTAATCTCTATGATTTGGTTCAAAATAAATTAAAATACTAACCATGTCGTGAAGCATAATCTTTTCTGTTCCATTCTATCGCTTCTCGTTGTGTTTTAGTGATACCAACGTCAAAGACAGTGACGATTACCGCCTTTGGAGTATCTCGAGTATTAAAAGAGCCTGATTCTTTCCCAGATGTAAGTCGAGCGAGAAGCCAGAGACACGAAATTATTCCAGCTACAGCCAGTAAAATGGGTCTCAGCGCATTTAAACGCCTTGTAATAAAAGATGAAGGTACACCGGTAGATGTTCTCATAGCTGACGGGCCAGCCGTGGATGATTTTCGAGGAGTGTATGCGAATTGCATGTTGAAAGGAAGGGTATTTGCAGCAAGTCGCAAAGAAAAGGACAAATGCTATATTAGTCTACTATCTGTAGAATCGCGGCATTCTTGACGTCTCGACTGATAAAAAAAGGATTGTGTGTGTTTTCGGTAGGAGGATAGTCGTATTGGACAAGGGTGATCTTATCATTAGTTTGTGGTTGATGGGACCCGTCCTTTCTTTTCTCTCTTTCTGGATCCTAAAACAAATTTTGGGTTCTCAACACTCTTGGCAAATGAAGCAACGCGGGGTCAATTGTGATGTAATAAAAAGCCCTGTATGCACATGTCATTCATTATTGTTCTATGTAAAAATGTCTGTAATAGTTATATATGTGAATCTTATTTATGCTATAGTCAACGCGCAAACCGGACGTGTATTGGAGTTGTGACATCGAGGTTAGCATGACTACTCTTACGAAGATCCGCATTCTCATCTCTTGCATATTGTATATTTCCAGATTCAACCACTCCAATCTTTTCATTCATATGTTGCTCTTCACGCAAGATAGGTGATGACTGATGTCGCTCCTCACAGTCTGAATCTATTCCGAAGAATACACCGTGTCGGTCGGTAGAATCGAGGTTTGTCACAGTTTCCGCTCGACCTGTTCGACTTGGCGAGGTTGTATAGTATGCCTGTAATGAACCAACGAAAACAACAATAACCCATACCAATAATATACAACTCGAAATTATTGCTTCTTGTCTAATTCCTTTTCCAATGACATGTGTCACGTGTAATATAGCATTTGATATCTCGTCACTGGCTGCTGCAACCGGTGCAGAAGCCAACAAAGAGTTCGATCCACTCGCATTGAGTTGCTGTGCAGCACCTAACGAGAACGTATCGAGCGGCAATTCAGGAAACTCAATGTAAGCGTTATCATGTACCCATGTCAAAGCCTTTTCGATCCCTTCAATCTTGTATAGTATTAGACAATTCAGTACATCTAATACTGGAGTATATAAAGGTGTTCCACCAAATGTGACATTCAACACGTCTACTACACCGTCTACAAACACATTCAGGGTATTGTTCAAGGCCGTTGTGCTTGTATTCACCCAACCAAAAACATCTTGATTGATCTTCAAATTTGTTCGACTGATAACGGCATTAGTTCCATTTGCCCATTCGATAGAAGCATTATTCAAAGACTGGAGGACCTTTTCAGCGAATGCTCCTACTTGCTGACTCAGCCCAGGGACTTCACGTTCAATCGACTTGAGTAGGATATATTGACACAAACATGCCAACAGTCCAGCGAATCCAAGAGATAATATAAACAAAGCAGGAACAGTAGTTGAATACGCTACTGATTTACGTATTATAGCCTTGGCTCTGACAGTTTTGGCCTTTTTTGCCAAAGCTAAACCTACAGCAGAAGTATATGGTCGAGAAATGATATAAGCAGCGTCAGTATTGTCCACTGCATCAGTATCAACAGTTTGTAGACTTGCTTGCATTTTTTTCCATCGTTTGATTTCTCTATAGACAATCGGTACACAGACTAGAATAGCTGCAATGAGGAGAACGGCTATGAATGCCCGACGCGCAATTTGTTCTATATGCACTAATTTGTCGAAAAATTCGTTGATACCATTGTTCTCAGAACAGAATGTCAACTCTTGTTTTGCCGGAACAGGGAATAATGACCTGTCCATTTTAAATGTAGGCAAAGATTGATTTACGAGTTTTCGAATATCCTTAAAGGGGAAGCGAACTGCGTTGTTAGTAAAATTCATCACATCTTTAAAATCTGGAATTGATGCATCAAGTTTTTGAAGATTTGCGTCATAACCGACGGGCAGTTGTAGATTGTTGAGCCGACCAATCTCTGTGCTGAAATCTACAGTCGGAGGAGCCGAACGTCCACCGGTAAAGAAATCGCCGATCTTATCAGCTGCGCTTGCTATGCCGTTGATTGCTGATTGAAGTGTGCTCGCCGCACGTGCTAGGTCTTTACCAACATCTTTAATCGTAGAATTAAGGCTGTTTCCAACATCTTCTGCGACTTCAATGGCAACATGTAACGAACCACCAATGGCAAAGGTAATAAGACAAACATAATTGGAGATTACCATATCGATGCCGAACACTACAATCTCTTCAACTCCTTGTATGGTAAGTAGAAGCATTTTGGACAGCCCATGTACTGCTTTTTCCATTCCTTGTGCAGTCAACTCATTCACACCTCCTGAAAGATAATGAGGCATGCTTGCCAGAGCACTGCCTGCATTCTCGACACTGTTGCATGCTGATAATGCTTGACTTCGTGCCGTGTGTAGTTGATCGTCTAAACTTGCGATTGCAATCAAAGTTCGAATTAGTACCAATATCAATAGGACCGTCCATCGATTGATCCAGACTTGCGACAGACGGTCCTGCAATGTCAAATATGGACGTGGATAGGAGTGCAAAGGTGATTCGGATCCGGCCGATGGTCCTTTTGATTGTGACTCGGTTGCGTTTCCTGATACCGAAGGCTTAGACATGATTAAAATGATTTTTCAGTGGCGATAATATCTGTAAAGCAGCAATGCGTATATGAAATGTTATATGTTCAAATGTGACGTAAAATAAAAGTGAAATAAAAAGTGTTTGGGTTTGTGAAGAGAAAAGTACAAACAATAGATGTGGAATGTGAAACAAAGTGAAGACAAAGAAGAATGCGACAATAATGATAGAAAGGTATTGTCCATTCTAAGCAATGCAAGCAAACAATTGATACTCGTGCTGCAAACAGCCTTTTTGTGATGTTGTACACTTGCGCTATTTGTACTTTGCTTACATGACGCTACAGCACTGATCCATCAGATTTAATCTCCTGTCTGAAGTGACATTCACCACAAAAAGTCATAAGACACAAAAGTCATAAGAAATTCATGTGCCGGCCATGAAACATTTCCTGGTACTCATTCCGTGAGGGGCCAGACGACATATGAAAACGTAAGCCGGTTTTGTGCTATCTTTTTGCTGAAAACAGCGAAACAATAACATAAGTTAGGTTCAAAATATTCTAGCGTTAACTCAACTTGGGCACTTTCTTAAACGAGATGTGATTACGTAATCACTTCTGAATAACTATTCATGTCGTTTGCGTTTTGTGGAGATGTGTGGAGTTGCTGGTGTCGACGAATTGGATCTCATTATTGTACATGACAATGTGTTCAGTCTGACTGCCAGTCTGACTTCATGCTTGTGTAACCTGTAATCGATTCTGATTGTGCCAAGATTCTATGAGGAATGAGCAATGCCATGGCTGTACCCATTAGACCGGCCAAAACGTACCTTTCGGATAATACACATGGAAATGCTCCAGTGACTGTGTCAGGCATAAAACTGCCCTTCATTCCTCGAGCTCCGCCCGACTGGCTGCCAGATATATTGTTTGACAAATCGTAGGTCATACACTTCCAAAACATTACACTCTCACAATCTAAAGGCTGTAAAAGTACACAAGATCTGAAACAGATTCTGCAAGATCCACAACTTCTTGCTGCTATACTTGATAATCCAGCCACGTCTCATCCTTCTATAATACAATCACAAACGCCAGTGGAAGAACAGCTGCAAGCGAATATAAAACTGTCGCAATCTGTTGTGGAGCTCGAATCACAATTAAATACACTCCGCATCAATACGCAATCAAGATTGTTGGCTTTAAAAGCATTGGAACAACAACATAGGTCAAAAGTTTCAGAAACAGAGGGAGAACTTGATCAATTTAGTCCAATGGCGTTGTATCAAAAATTACATGCAAGTGTACAAGAACAGAACTCATTGTTGAAAGGTCTGGAGGATTCATTTCTAGAAGAGAATGACACGGCGAGTGAAAAGGAAGTACAGGACTTTGTGCGGAAAGTCAGGGAGGCTAAGCGTCTTGCCTTTTTAAGATCAGAGAGAAAAATACGATGGGATGAAGGTCGCGTAGGGGGATGGCGATGATGATCGATGATGTCTATGATGAACATGTATGATGTATGAATATGACTGATACGTCTTTTCAAGTCTTTAATGGACAGATTGCTGTACCGCTATCGACATACTTTTTTTGATTAACCATGTGTAAAATAGAGAATGTGAAATTCAAAGTCCACTTTATTTTCTTGTGACACCCATGTGTTCACCAGAGGATTACATACAATAATTCTTAATCCACCTGTATGCATGATATATTATAGACCAAGTATCATTTTATATGGCTCGGCCAGTAACAAAGAGGGTCAAGTCTGATTCTTTGCCGGACATACATCCACGTGTCAGCGTTGACGAAATTGGCGTTGATGTTCCCACTGTCAATGACGCCACTTTACATGTTGATAATAATAATAGCGTGACCTCCATCAACGAAGACGGCGAAAGTCAAAGTGACGGTGACAATGGCGATGGCAACGACGATATAGTGTCTGTTACAGAGTCTTTGTTAGAAGATCTATTGGACGATGCAGAAGACACCCCATATGTCAGCTTAGGTAATGATTAAAATGCACCGATTGGTTCGCCCATTTGAACTGATGATAATACCGAAGATGGGACAGACGGCGTAACAAAGGAAGAAATAAAACAACTCAAGGCTCAACTTCGTACTGTAGGCCCCCAGACATTCCTTGAACAAACTGTCATTTCGGGAAATTACACATTCCAACGTCTGGCTACTGCATTCGGAATCCGCCCTGATCTTCCCTTTGGAGATGCATTCTACGCTACAGCTTTATCTCATGTTGTTGGACGTGAATATGCTAGACGTCAGAAATTGCCACAATATAACACTGTCGACGATGCAGTATCTTTACTCACATCATCTAAACGAATCGTTGTAATCACAGGGGCCGGTATCTCAACCAGTCTCGGCATTCCCGACTTTCGATCCAAAAACACGGGTTTTTATTCACAATTACGAGCCAAAGGATTTACTGAACCAGAAGAAGTATTTGACATTCATCTTTTCGATGAAGATCCATCAATATTCTATTCTTTGGCAAAAGACGTCCTTCCACTGACAGATCGTTGTTCACCTACTCATTCATTCATCAAGCTTTTACAAGATCAAGATCGTTTATTAACTAATTATACACAAAACATTGATAATATTGAACAAATAGCAGGTATTCAGCCCGAAAAACTGATCCAATGTCACGGATCGTGGGCAACAGCTGTATGTAGGAAATGTAAACACACTACAGATGGGCAATCTATATTTCCCTCTGTCTTGGCACAACAAGTACCGCATTGTCCTCTTTGTACAAATACAATCGCACAAGAAGCGAAATCCAAGAAACGCAAACGTCCTCAAAAGACGGACAATTGGAATGATGACGACGAAGCAGATGAAGATGTAGCACAACCTGGCGTGATGAAAGTATGTCATCTCCTCTCTTTAGTATTGTTCTAATCCCTCCATCTACTAACATGAATCCCTTTCGTAGCCCGGAATCACATTCTTTCACGAACAACTCCCTAACAAATTCTTCGACCGTCTCGTCGAACACGACAAAGACATTGTCGACCTCGTCATTGTAATCGGAACGTCTATGCACGTCTCTCCAGTGAATCAAATCCCGAATCTCATTCCGTCGTCCGTGCCGCATATTTACATCTCCAGAGAACCAGTCCGACATATTAATTTCGACATTCAGCTCTTGGGGTACTGTGACGTCGTCGTTGAGGAATTATGTCACAGGGCGGGGTGGAGTATCCCACATGTAGATGTCGACAAGGGCACGGATGGAATGAAACATGTGATTGTCGAGGAGGTACAGGGAAGTGATCATCTATGGAGCATTAGAGAGACGTCTGAAATCACCGAGACTGACGTTGTAAATGGAGATAATCGCGAACGTGTAGAGGCATGAGGTAACGCTAATGAATAAAAATAACATGTCGTCTAGAATAAAACATCGGTTTTGTTATAGTGTAGTAAAAGGGATGAGAATATCTATATAGTGATGATGTAACGCTTATGAAAAACGATAGTTACCGTGTTGAATGAATGACATTATTTCCTCATGGAGTTACAACAAGATCATCAAGTGTCGATGAAATATACAAGTCGATCCCCACAAACGTCACATGCTCGTGTGTTGGACTGATGTAATTTCACCTATACCTCTATTATAAAATCTACTCAACATTTACCCTTTTCATACTCTGTATACAAGGTCTAGTCGGAAAATGACCGTAAGTCTGGTTTATAAATCTCTGCTTACCTGTCGTCTGTACAAGTCTATATACAAAACAAGTCGAATGTAGTAAGTTGCACAAGGACAGACAAATCTAATAAAAAGAGAAACTATCCTTTCAAAAAAGCCCGTTTTGTATTGATTATAAAACAGACTACAAGTTATATACTTTGTACCACAGTACATTACATTACGTTACATTATACATCTCATCCGAACAACTATACCAATATAATCAGACATAACACATCGTAACCAAAAGCCCTTTCCCTAACCATAATCCGTCCTCAGGCACAATTCATGACACGCAGTGTAGATGGAGATTGTGAAATGACGACCGTTCCAACTCCATTACCACCCTTCTTGCTTTGTCCAGCATTATATCGCGAGATTGCAACTGGATGAGCTTGCCCCACGGTGAAATCCTCACTCACATCATCGCTATATCTACGTGAGGAAAGTGAATTCTTCTGAGGGAAGCGTATCGATGGTCGACGTTTGGACATGCATCCACTTCCGAGACAGATCGATGTCTTTCGAGTAAGAGAGGCGTTGTCATGCAAATAAGAGGTGTTGGATGAAATAGGACGGGGTTTGGTCAGTCTGTTTCTCGATGTCTTGGGCGTGTTTGGTGTAGAAATGTCGAGGTTTTGATTCGAGTGGGTACTTGTAGCAGCCATATCGGGAACGACATCTCGTGTTTGACGTCGACCAGGTTTGAGTGCAGTTGGGTAACGATTGATTTGTAGACTCAAAGGTAATGGTGGAGCATGTTCTCCTTCAGTCATGGACATATTCATCGGTGATGATGTCGCAGAACAAGGAAGATTCAAATCCACATCAAAGTTTTCAATCTTGATAATCGGTAATTCCGGTAAAGATTTATCGTGGCCAATAGCAGTCGATATCCCATTAGTGACTTCCGGAATGCTTGACAAAGATGTTTTGGTACGAGAATGTTTCTCAATCAAGTCATCATGTTCGTCGGAGCGGTATGCGATATAAGACGGGTTCGATTTGGTTGGTGATGATGACGTTGTTGGAATATTTAGATAGGCAGACTTGGCAAATCGTTTTGGTTGATACGGTTGATGCGCGATACTCATGCTTGGTAAACCATTGGATGATTTGTGAGCAGAAGAAATATATCTAAAATTATCAAGTGTGCCAGCTGGAGCAGAATGACGCTTGCTGTTGTTGTTTGCAACCATTTGATATTGCGCACTCCCTTTGTTAGTAACTGTAAGATCACCAGTCTTGTCACCAATAGCAGTTTTCAAAGTCTCCAACATGTCCGAACCAGATGCGACAAGTAAACCTTTTCGACGATCCGCTTTCTCATCAGCAGCCAAAGTCGTATTTTTGGTAGCGTACGGCGCAAAAGGTTTACTATAAGCAATATATGGTAAATCATCCCGTTTCTCCACCTTTGTTCGTTGAGCGTGGACTTTTGGAGACAATGCAACATAATGTAATTTAGACATGCACAATTTGTTTGATGAGTAAGTCTTGGGTGAATAAGCATCGGTATATACATCCTTTGATTTGCCAAAAAGCTTTGCAGAATCTTTTCGAACAATGGCTGCTTGATGTTCAACTTCGACCTCAAGATCTTGCCATTCATTTTCAGTCCATTTGTAATGTCCATTGGCAAGATTATGATCAACTTTGGTAGCATCCAGTTCAAAGGGTCCGTTTGTAGTCGAATTAAGTTCCTTCGACATGGTCGAACAAGCATCAGGCAGAAAACAACGATCAACGAATGCGCCCCAGCTTTCATGAGGAGGCTCTTGTATAGTAGGAGGCGAGAACCGCTTCAAAGCAGGTAACATTCCATACTTTTCCGTTGCGACCTCAAAATCATGAGCAGCAGGTCCGTTCGTTTGTATATCGTTCAAACATGAATTGATGCCGTCATTTTCGACATGATGTAAAGCGTATTGACAATCAACAGAATCAGCCTCATCGGTAGAAGTCAAGGAAGTTCTATTCATGGCCGACAATGTCCCGAGCGAGAAACAACTTGCTTTGGAAACAGGTCTCGTACGATCGACGGGATGTACAGATAGGAACAAAGTCGTGTTTGACTCTCGATCAATCGAATTTCCCTCGCGCGCAAATGCAAAGGCCTTTTTCAGACCAAGTTGACCACGGGATTGAATACCACGAAGACGATTACCAACACCTTTGACTTTGTGATCTTTGGTATTTTGGATTTGTATGTACATGTTGTAGATGGAGAGCGAAATGTAATGATTTGAATATGAAAGCTGTGACACCGACGTGAAGTGAAAAGAGCGTAACCGTCCAGTGTGATGTGAAGATTGTAGACAGTGTAAGAATAGGAAATTGGGAGATGAGTAAAGGATGGATAAACAGAAAAGTAGAGGATGGACATCATGTTATTTATAACCTGACCGTGAACAAAGAGAAATTGATGGATGATTATCCTAGTCATTAATTAAACAAAGAAGGTACCACATCAACCTAAACCCATCTAAATACTTAACAAAGAATTGTTAATGTACATTTGCCGGAGTCGGTGACAAAGAAAATGTGAACTTCCGAATGATGAAACGCGACAATGATAGATTTAATGCTGCCGGATGTTTTTGTGCTGCATCCACGCTTGATATATGCTCTAGGTTCGCATCCGGACAAAGAACTTTTCCGGATAAGAAATTACAAACGATGATTTAAAGTGCAAGGTACGTTTGCGGATGCAAAAACAACCTTGACCGCTTTATGATCAAAGACTTTGGTTGATTGGTAAAAGGGTTGCGGTGAAGATCAAGGGCGGGCAGAGGAGAAACTAGACTGATGTATTCATCTTTGTCGTGCGGTAGGTCGCTTCGACATCTGAGAGCGCTTTGTTACCGGTACATCCACCTCTTCATCGTCATCACTATCACTAGTCCCAGACTCTTGTTCGATAGCTTCATCAACACTCTCTTCATCTGACTCGTCCTGATCCGAAGACAAACTCTCATCATCCTCAGACTCCATTGCTTCGTCATCAATCAAACCTTCAACACCATCAGCGACATCGTCAAAGTCATCATCTCCGTCATCGTCGCTTGCTACGACAGCTTCCATATCCGCATCATCGTCAATGCCATTCATGATTGCTATGTCTCCATCCATCTTGTCCGATATCAACTTGGTCTTCTTTGGCAATGTTCCGAGCATTTTACGTATTTTATTGCTTGCTTGCGCTCCATCGTCATCGGATGAACTGATATATTCATCCTCACCTTCTACATAGATGACACCGTCACCATTGTCGTCCGAATCATCAGCGGCTCCTGTCCTAGTTCCACGCCGTAATTCCACTTGCGCGTTAAGCATGTCTAATTTACCCTTCAACACAATTAATGACTGTAGACTGCTTGCACGATCGCGAATCACTTGTCGCAGAGATCGGAGTTTCTTGACTACTTGTGGCTGTGTTGCCAAGTATCCTCCATGCGTTATGATTGACCACTGGACCCACACCATCAATGATCCGGCTCGTCCTGGTCGTTTATGAATGCGCTGTGCAAGGGATTGCATGAGTGTACCAATGAGAGGCGAAGGAAGTCTTTGAATCGTCGATCTGATAGTGTCCAGATCTTTGGTCTGTAGACAGGATTCTAATAACTCCTTGTCGTTGGTGCGGAGGGCTTGTGACAAAACTGTACCAAGTGAATTTGCGGGTGGGGCTTGTATGGTTTTTATGGAAGTTTTGGATAGTACGGCTTTATTCATATCGTCTCTTTCACCAAAGGCCGTTGAGATGTCTATTACATCTGGATGTGCAGTGCGTAGCAAGTCTCCGAATGAAGGTTCTGTTGGTTCAGAAACATCGTTCATTTCCTCGTCTTGATCGCCCGTCTTTGTTATTTCCATCGAATTCGACACAGTGTGACCATTTGGTGCAAGTTTGGCATCATGATGACCATTTGTCAGCGATGTATTTGGTTTACCATCGTGTCCATCGTCTAGTCTTGGTTCGTCACTTGACGACGATAATTCGCTGTCCGATTGTTCGACATTATTGTCTTTTTCCTCCTCACTAACATCAGCCATAGGGTTCTCGACGATCGAAACTCGACTTTCTGATAGTCCCTCATGGCGTCCCGATCGATCGCCGGACTTGACTTTGGCATTCAGACTTCTGTGTGCTCGTTGTCGTTCGTCAGTCAAATATGATAAATTAGATGAACGGTTCGCTTCTTGTGTGGACATTTTTACACGTTTTGAAGGAGGAGGGGACGCTGCGGACCCGTGCTCTAATGCCATGGCTGGACGTATACGTTTTGCGGAACTCATCGTCCTCAATTCTGATTATGTTCTGCTAATTGACAGAAAAGAGACACAAATTATTTCAAACATATGAAGCTTGACCATATTTTTTTTTTACGGTTTGAAAATTCTTGGCACACTCCATCAGCACATGCATTTCATGTCTGATCACAAACTTTACGAGAACGGGCCTTTGAAGATGTAAGCGACAAAACATGATATTATTATTAGATGTTATTACTATCATAGTCTAATATTATATAGGAAAGTGCTAAAACCCTTTTTGATTTATTGAATTGATTCAAAGACGAATTAAATCCTCGTGGACAGCGCATGATTAGCAGAGCAGCATAAAACTGGGACAGTATTATGACCAAAGCATTATGACGGTTCCATTCAATAGAGGATAGAATTCCGGGGCTCTCACACGAGTATTGATTGATTCACCCATTATATTTTTGCCAGCGATGCTGTCAAACCAATATCTTCTCATTTTCGGAAAGATGTCAAAAAAGCAGAATATTGTATGTACTGTACCACATATCCCATCACTTCAAAAGGCAAACAAATGGACGATGCGCAGCAAGTCATCATATTTTTAATGGAAATGGCGAAAAGAAAAATTCAGAGGGCTGAGAACTGTGGATGTCTATCTAGCCTCATTAGGACTAGCGCCACCGTCACAGGTAAACTCTAATCAAACCGAACTGACATAAATTTCTCGGTCTGAACACATTTCGACCTCTAATTATTTCTTGACGTCGCGAAGCTTCAAATTCTCGGCATTCCCCGCCCAAATTTTTTCGATCGTTTACGTCCTTCCACCCCTCCACGAAACAAAACAATCTCGAACGCGTCCTTTTTTCTTTTTTTTTCTGCGCATCCTGTTTCAGTATCAGGAAATATAGCATTGTATACTATAATTCGAGCATTTTTCAATTTTATTTTATCAACAGGAATTCGATTTGATGGCCATGACTTTGGTCCTTTAAAAACAATAATCTTTTGCGACGGCTAGCGGACCGCATATCCGACCGCCAGCAGAAAGATTCGGCATCATATACTGTCACGTGGCTGAATAATACTTCACTATGGAAAGCTCAGCGTGAGTTTCACTTCTCATCAAACATTTCACTCTTGCCCTCCTAGTTATTCTTTCTTGAATAACATAAATTCAGCCAATATCATCTGAGATTTAACTAATCCCAAATTCTTACAGATCTGCCGACGCGAATCTATCAATATCGAATCAAAGTCCGATAGAGAGTGGAGGTGAGGTGGTAGCGCCTGCCGAAACTCAGACCTCAGCACCCGTACTTGGCGATCCGGCTGCCTCACCGAAAAGCGCTCAAGTCCTTGACGAAGCACTAACAAATGGGCATGAGATCGTAAGAGACGCGCCGGAAAGGCCAGAAGAGATTCATCAGCATTCGGAACCGAAAACGGATTCAGACGGCAATGCGCAAATGTCCGAACATCCCATACCAGAGAATGTCGTCGCTAAAACTGACTCTGAAATGACTGACGCATCTCAAATCGCACCAGAAGTAACTGTCGAAACACCTTTACAAAACCTAGCGCCAGAAGAGGAGGTGCCAAAGCCGACGGAGCCGGATCATCCACAACAAACTCCGGCGATTTCCCAAGCAGATGCCACAGACCAAAAGTCCACGAACGAATCAGAAATGCAGGTCAACAATCACGCTACTAATAGTACTTCAATACCAGCCGATCAGGCCGCACAACCTCATATCCCAGAATCGACTTTGTCTGTACTAGATCCCGATACCACAGTAGAGACTGCTCCTGCTGAGTCGTCCTCCCTAGCTCCTCTACAAACAAGTGATGCGCAAAATCAAGCCGATGGCACCGGAGTTAGTGCTGTCCCTGAAAGAGTTGACACCACGATGCTTAATTCTTCCACAAGCCTAGCGCGATCAAGAGAAGAGGATGATAATGAGGATGAGCGTAGTGCTAAACGGTTGCGACTAGAAGAAACAGCACTCGAAACACCAATAGAAACACCTATAAATGAATTTAAACGTCCAGAACCCCCGACTCCGGTATCAGCATCAATCAATCCGCTCTCCGCAATGGCCAATCTCCCTCCTCGTCCGGCATTCAGCACAGCTCCATTGTCCAAAGTGCAACGCAAGATATTGGAAGACAAGTTGAAAAATACCAAAAAGGTGAAATCGGCAGGACCATTTCTACGACCGGTAGACTATATGGCGCTTAACATTCCAAATTATCCCAATGTTATAAAAATACCGATGGATCTTGGTACAATGGATCAAAAGCTCAAAGCTGATGAATATGAATCTCTTGAAGCATTTGCCGAGGATTTTGAGATTATGGTCAACAATTGTTTCACCTTTAATGGTCCAGCACATGCAGTGTCTGGACTGGCGCAAAATCTTCGAGCATACTTTTTGAAGCAGATGGAGAGTGTTCCTTCGACTGATGCTGCGGCGATTGCAGCGCCAAAGCCAAAGAAAGAGTCGCCAGCAGCAAAGCCACAACCAAGACGAGAGTCAAGAGTTAGTATAAGCGGGGGTTCAGCCAAGTCACCTGGTGCTGGAGAGACTTTTGCATTGTTGCCTGGAGGAACGCCACAGATACGACGGGATTCGAACGCGGGACGTCCAAAACGAACAGTAATTCCTCCCCCTTCCCGAGATTTACCATATTCTGGAGCCAAACCAAAACGAAAGGAGAATATGGCTGGACTCAAGTTCTGCGAACATGTTCACGACGTGCTGATGGAACCGCGATACGATAAGTTGACTCTATACTTTCGAGATCCGGTAGATCCAGTTGCGCTCAACATTCCTCACTATTTCCACGTGATAAAACATCCAATGGATCTTGGCACGATTGGTAAGAAAATAAAGAATGGAGAATATTCTACAGCCGACGAATGTAAATCTGATTTTGATTTGGTATTTACGAATTGCTTCAAATTCAATCCACCAGAGAATATTGTACATATTGCTGCAAAAGAATTACAAAATGATTTTGAGCAATTGTGGAAGACAAAATCAGCATGGATCAAGAAGAATGCTCCACCACCATCACGTGCTAGTCCTACGTCAGATGTAGATTCTGGTGACGAGTCTTCTGAAGAAGAAGCTGATGTAGAAGATCCAAAAGAAGCTACAATAAAAGCTCTGAAAGAGCAACTGGCAAATATGCAAAATATGCTCGGTCAAATCAGCGGAACGGATAACAAAAAGACTTCACCAAAACCAGGAAACAGTAAGAAGAAGTCGAGAGCGAGTGGAGGTGCGTCATCTACAAAATCAAAAAAGTCTGCGTCTGCTGGGACGAGCAAGTCTTCATCAAAGTCAAAAGCAAAGAAACAGAGATTGGTCACTTATGAGGAGAAACAAGAAATTTCGAATGCTACAGAAAGAATGGATGAAGCTCAACTTGCTAGATTAACAACAATTATAACAGAGAATGTTTCCAAATACAAGGTAACCATTCTATATATGATAATTATTCGTATTATAATACTAATGCGATGATCTAGGAAATGGCTGGCGATGACGTAGAACTTGAAATTGATGACTTACCTAATGACGTCCAACATAAATTACTCAAATATATCCATTCCATCTTTCCACCCGCCCATTCTGACGGATTAGTCGAGGAAATGGCAGTCGACGAAGAATATGAACCTGCCGATCGAACAGGCAAGATTAAAAAAAGACATAAACCGATGAAAAAGCATGAACAAGAGAATAGAATTGCACAATTAAGTGCAAAGGTTGAAGCTATGAAGGCTGGTGTATCTGGAACAAACTCTTCATCTATCGGAGGTGGAGTAGGAGCAGAATATGAAAGTAGTGACGACGAAAAGAGTGAAAGTAGTGAAGAAGAGTGAAAAATTCTGTCAAGATTATACAAAACATGACTGAGCTGATTCACTATATGATAAAGTGTAGTTAATTATTCATATAAACATGCATAATTACATTACTACTATTACTACAAATCTATCGTCACCCACCTTGTTTTAGTACTATTAATCCTGTAAAAATCCTTTCCAATCTATCATTTCTTCACGTCTTTCTTTCAGTCGATCGTCCCACTCTCCTAATCTAGCCAAATGTCTCATCGTCGGTCTTCCATGAGGACAATTCCACGGCTTATCCATCTCTCCCATATTTCGCACCACTTTTTCCATCTGTTGTTTCGCCAGAGATTTTCCAATCATGATCGACGACCTACACGCTCTCGACGCGAGGATTCTCCTCACCTTGTTCGGCCGGACGATATCATTTCCTCTCCCCACGGCTGCAGTTTCGGAAAAAAGGTGCAGGAGTTCTTCCAAGTCTGAGATTGAAAATGTCGTTTCGCGACTCGTAGGCAGGGAGAGGAGCTTATACGTTCTTTTCTGCACCTCTATCTCATTTTCATTGCTATCAAAGTGGGAGATTTCTATTTGAAAGCCGTTGGCGTCGAGACTCGCTTTGTTGGTCGTGATGAGTTCTTCTTCGACGGCGGATAGTTGTAGTTCTTTGGCTTGGACGAGACGTTGGGGTTGGAGAGTCGTAGTGCGGGAGAGACGCTCGAAATTGTATTTTTCGTCCGCGGCGTGTTGGTCGATGATGAATAGATGGTCTTCGAGACTTGATGGAGAAGGATTGGAGGATGGAGATGAAGGGCGGATGGCGAGTATGAAGCCGAGGTTGAATTGTCCGATTATACGCATTTTAGAAAAGTCTGTTTTGGATATTGTGAGACTTAGCTTTGATTCGGGATTGAGGTCTTTGAGATCATCCTCTGATTGAGATTTATTCTTGTGTTGATCCGTGCTGATGTTTGACCAGGTCAATTGAGTCTTGATGTCATTGATGGAAAGGGTGATTGTTTGTTGGAGATTCATAGTAGAATCTTTTCTTTTAGAATTGATTCTAAATACTTGACTTGCTCGGTGGAGAATCTGTTCGGTAGGTCTAGCAGCTTTCTCTTCTGCGCGTGCTACTAATTGAGCCACTCTAGCCTCTTCGTTTCTCTTTTTCTCATCGTCGTCAACATATTCATCATCATTAGAAGGATGAACAACATCTACAACGTCAAAATCTTGAGAATGTGAGGATTGGTGACATGAGTCATCATCAGCTAGCTCTTCATCATCTTCTTCCTCATCTTCTTCGTCATCCACATCTCCTGGTATATTGTCTGCATCTTCTTCATTGTCGTCATCGGATTGAACATCTTCGTTTATGGCTTGACTCTCCCTCTTTTCGCCATTCCTAGAAGAACTTCTCACTTCTGACAACGATGTTCCTCTAGCCAAAAAGGCTTGAAGACTATGAGAAAAGCCGGATCCAGCTGTCTTATTTCCGGAATCCCTACTGCCACTCGCCAGGGTTGTACTTGTATTCTTGGTTTGCGGTTTGAGAAAGCCTCCCTTCTTTGATGTTTCATGTTTGTCGATAATATTGGCATTAAACGCAGGCTCATGCACATCACTTTGAACATGATTAGCAGGCCTGCGATGAAACTCACGTATGTTTGGAGTATCTTCGCTACTTTGACTTGCGTCTGGATTTGCAGTGCTTTCATTCTCGTCATCAATCATTACTGTCTCTGTAGTGATTCTTTGTATAGGTTTGTATGAATTTACGTCTGCTACTGGCAGTCTAGCACTCGACTTATCTGCTGTCGGCCTTGTATTTGCTACAGTATTTTGTCGTATAGTAGAGGATCTATCAATAGCGTCCCGACCAACCCATGCATGGATCAATCTTGACGGAGATTGTGGCTCGACTTGACTAGCCACAGCTACGCTCGGACTATCATCCAAGCTCGTTTCAGTCGATAGAGATGAAAGCAAATTCGATGGAGATCTAAACTGTGGTAGTTTCTGATTTTGTAACTGAGATGTTGGCATTGTATGGTCACAAGATTCAAACAAAGCGGTCAACTCTTGCTTCAAAGAATCCAACAACGCAGTTTGGTCATGTAAAAGTATCGTCCTTTTATCAGGAGAGACGTTAACATCATAAGCCTTTGTATCCATGATTAAATTTGCAAAAATGAACGGTGACTGCGACATATTGAACGCCTTGTATACTTCATTAAAAGCTTTGGCGACTTGTGGTAACAAACATGGTCTTGAATTGACAAAAAACATCTGTCGATCAGGTGCAAGTCGTCCTTCACCAAGGACAGGTCTGGATATATGACCTTGAATCGAAACTTCCTTACTCTTATCCGATTGAAGATTATTAGACTGGATAGTTGACCCGGTAGCAGTCTGCATGTACAATTTCAAATTCAGGGGGGTCAAAGCTGGTAATGTCTTTGCTCCATAGACATTTGCTATATTCTCTCTAGTCGCTGCATTTCCATTAGTAGAGAATGCAATTGTACGTTTCCCTTTTGGCATCTGATTCGAAACAGTAAACTTTACATTGACACAAATACAAGCATAAGCTTGCAAGATATTCAGAACTTTGGCGTATTCGCGTTTGATATTCTTCTCCAGCTCTCGTTGTCGTACCGGCAGGTTCTTGAAAAGCTTTTCGACACATACAGTCGTGCCTTTTTGTGCAGCTACTGTGCTCACGTTCTGTAGTTTTCCAGAAATCTCGAAATTGAGCCGTGATCCTTTCGAACTTGCATCTGCTTTGGCAGTGATGATGTGAAAATCTGACAAAGCGCATAGAGAAGAGAGTGCTTCACCACGAAATCCGAATGTTTGAAGGTCGTCAAGGTCGCCATAATCTGATAGTTTTGAGGTGTAATGTTTGAGTGCTGTACAGATAAGACACCATTTCAAGACCTCGGAGAATGTTTACAGTACCTATAGTTTCATAATCTGCAGCATTGATACCCTGGCCATTATCTTGGACTTCAATACTGTCCAATCCATTGTTCTTGAACCTGATCTCTACGTCATGTCATCATTTAGATGGGGTATTGCATACGGAATCAACGCTATTGTACCTATAGAAGTAGATCCGGCATCTAGACTGTTCTCTACAAGCTCTTTCGCCACAGAGCAAAGATCTACAATGACCTGACCTGACTGGATTTGATGCACCTGCCCACCACGCGTTAATCACTGTTTACACGTTGAAAAATCGATCAAGTAAGCAGATACCGCACTTGGCGCCATAGCCTTTATCGTGGCCATTCAATCTGTCCGTTTCACATGGCTGTCATAACTACAATAAGTCCATGGTGCAAATCACGTCGGAGCACTTGACAAAACAACATCATTATTTTTTCAGATAAAAACTATAAAAACAATGGGGTGATGTACGATTCGATGCTATATATTCTCAAACCTCCACAGGAGGCTCATTCATTGACGTGACTAAACATCTGCTGGATCTCTTCAGTAGATCTTTGATTGAACACTACAGTATAAGTTATCAGATTGCATGTGCTGATTATCAATCTGAGACGGGAACTGCACAGGAGAAGTCTATCATAAACTTTAAATTTATCAGATCGTAAACAATGACGTCGACCATCGTACGATGATTTACTGATCATACGAGAATGTTGAAGTGGTCGTGGCACTCCACGGCTTTACGCTTTGGAGGCTGTAATTGTCTGACTTTATGAATGAGATTCGATTTGTACAATCATGTCCAATCTGAGTTCTATCTCGCTAGAGAGCTTGATACCTGCTGCCGACAGGAATCTTCGCTTTCGCAATGAGGGGATTCTCGCTTCATTGCTGAATCAGCTCAATGGATGGACAGCTTTGTTGACGATACTGCTGATTTGTGTCACTTATGATCAGGGTCTGCTTTTACCATATCCAAGATATACACCAAATAGAAACTAACTGGTTTCGCAGTATCATATCAACGACAAAAGGGCTCAATAATAGGTCCGCGATTCAAAGAGCCATTCATTGGACCATTCCTTGAATCTGTATTCCCCAAATTCGAAGCGTATCATGCAAAATGGATGAGTGGGGAGCTCAGCTGTGTCTCGGTATTCCACAAGTGAGAAAGCACAATCGGAAGATATAATCCGCCAATACTAACACATGTTCAGATTTGTCGTTATCGCCTCCTCACGCGACATGGCTCGAAAGGTCTTCAACTCTCCAGCATATGTTAAACCCTGTGTGGTTGATGTAGCGCATAAACTTCTTCGGCCGACGAATTGGGTGTTTCTGGACGGTAAAGCTCATGTTGATTATCGAAAAGGGTTGAATGGATTGTTCACACGTCAGGCATTGGAACATTATCTTCCAAGTCAAGAGGAGGTTTATAACAAATATTTCGAAAAGTTTCTGCATATATCGCAAGAAGAGAACGCTGGTCGTGCTATTCCATACATGGGCCATTTTCGGGAATTGATGTGCGCAATAAGTTGTCGCACATTTGTTGGACATTACATGAACGACGCAGCCGTTAAGAAGATTGCGGATGATTACTATATGATTACAGCTGCGCTTGAGCTTGTAAATTTCCCAATAATAATTCCTTATACCAAAACGTGGTATGGAAAGAAGGCTGCAGACATGGTTTTGAACGAGTTTGCTAAATGTGCGACCAAATCGAAAGTCAGCATGGCAGCAGGTCGTGAACCTAATTGTATACTTGACTTTTGGGTACAGTCCATGATCGTTTCTGCCAAGTATAGGAAACGAATAGCAAAAGGCGAGACTATAGATGATTCTGAAAAGCCTACCCAGGTCTTACGAGATTTTACGAACATGGAGATTGCACAGACTCTTTTTACATTTCTTTTTGCCTCCCAAGATGCGACGAGTAGTGCTTGTACGTGGCTCTTTCAACTAATGGCAGATCGTCCAGAATGGTTAGATCGTGTGCGAGAAGAAAATTTGAATGTTAGAAATGGTGATAAGAATGCTCCCCTGAATTCCGACATGCTGGAGAAAATGGTCGTGACAAAGGGCGTCATAAAAGAGATATTAAGATATCGACCACCGGTATTGATGGTTCCATATTTGGTGAAGAAGGACTTTCCAGTCACCGATACGTATACCGTAAAGAAAGGTAATTATTGTTCCTAAGACTTGCGTAAATATTGAGACTGATGTGTTCTGAAGGTGCCATGATTATTCCCACTACATATCCATCCTTACATGATCCTGAAGCATATCCAAACCCCGACTTCTTTGATCCTGAAAGGTGGATAACAGGTGACGCAGAAAAACAAACAAAGAACTGGCTCGTTTTTGGCACTGGTCCACATTATTGTCTCGGTCAGACCTATGCCGTTCACAATCTTATGGCGCTTATCGGAAAAGCGAGTCTGATGCTTGATTGGAAGCATGATATTACACCATTATCGGAGCAAATCAAAGTATTTGCAACTATATTTCCACAAGACGATTGTCTTTTGACATTTACAAGGCGACCATGAATAAAACATTCTCGTATCCCATTAGGATCGTATGCTGCATTTTCTCCTCTTATTCCTATATTTATATAACATGGAAGTGCTCCATGTTATCATAGCATATGTCTTTTTCATAGCACCTTTTGATCTTTATGACATTTCGTACCAGCCATTTTGATGATACAACTGTACGATAGACCACAAGATTAGACTAGATTATATAATGTCATATCATATCATCTACCTTTCAAGTTGTCTTCCATCTCGATCCAAACCTTTATGATCAGTCTATCTTCTCATGTCCGCTCTATTAGAACCTCTTTGACACATTCATTTTGACTCGTACTTGCAATTCCACATTGTCGATCATACCATCTCAACAGTCCAACTTCTTTACTCTCTATCTCTGTATCTCCCCTCCTCTTTCAACCCAATCTTTAAAACTCCCTTGATACTCTCCCACATCTTTATACCCCAACCTCTCCGCCTCCTCTGCCGCTTTCCTCGCCCGGAGTCCTATGCCGCAGTAAATCACCACCGCGTCCGTGGTCGCTGGTTTCTGAAACTCAAACGTCTCCTCAAATACCTCGTCGGATAACGACAGGGCGTCCGGGTGGGATTTGAACGGCATGTTGACCGCGCCCGGAATCCGGCCTTGTTGGAATTCAGAACCTTCGCGTACGTCGACAAGCAATGGCTTTTTTGCCCCTTCTGACCGTGAAGCGAGAGGTTGGATCTGGGAATGCATGTCAGTAAGAAAAAGGAACGGAAGAAGAGGGGAGGTACGGTGTCAAAGGTGTATTGTTTGATCAAAACCTTGGTCGAGGTGTTGAATAGTCGTGCATTAGAAAGACTCGAGCTGGACAGCCTGGTTATTTGAGAAAATGTTCGTGTGGAAAGCATTGTGATAGATAGGAGTATACTGCGATGAGTCAGGTTGACAGGGTGAGATAGAAAGGAGGGGTAAATAATCAGTCAGATAAATAGGATGAGGTCATTGTCAAATATTGTTCATTCCTTACCAGATCTGAAGCTGCTGCGATGATTATTGTTCTATGATATGATACGTCGTAATGAAGGGTATCGTGACTCGACATTCCATAAGGGTGCTAAAGTGGAATCAGTTTAACGATTTCGCATCGAAACGTGGAATATGGTTAGATGCACAGAAATGTCAATTTAGACAAAAGCAGATAGTTTTGTTGCGACATGACTCTACACAGACGAATAGATGGTATTCAGACCATATTACAACGCAGGAAGCCAATCATGCTGTAGCTAATCCTACCGGACCTCTTCCTTCCCTCACACAAACGCGTCGAAGTCGAATATCGAGGTATATACAGACTTTCATGGAGGAAGTATTGGCAAAAGCTGTCGTGGCAGGACATAGAGTCAATAGATACACTGGGACGGACTACTCTGGTATAGAAGCGCTAAGAAGACAGATCGGCGAGCAAGGTGAGATACATTATTCAATAAAGATAAGACGTTTATGATTAATAAATGGGAATCAGAACAGCAAGTGCGTGATCTTCACAATGCAGTAAATGGGACCAAAACTTCATACACGCAAGCACATTCTCTACAAATTGTTTCTCAAAAAGAAGTCGTATCTCTACTTGAACGAAAATCATCATGGACTCCATCAGATCTGGATAGATATACTTCACTGATCCGATCCGAACATCTCCACGAACAATCTGTAATTTCTGCTCGTCATGATATGAGCAAGGCGGAGAAAGAACTTGATCTTGCTCGGACAGAACTCGAAAGGAAAGAAAGACAGCAGTACCATGAGGAGCAAATATGGTCGGATAATATCAGGAGAAACTCGACATGGGTGACTTTTGGTTTGATGGGATTGAATATTCTGCTTTTGGTTGGTAATATCGGAATTGTTGAACCGTGGAAGAGACGGAAACTTGTAAGAGAAGTGAGAGACGTTATGGGTGATACCAAATCAAGAGTCTCTCCCAACAAGCCTGATGCGGCAGGAGGTGAATTGCCGATCATTGAGCCAGTATCAGCGACTAACTTGACTGGAACAAAGCAAGTGGAGACGCAGAAACTGCCCAATCAAGGCCTGGACAGTATAAAGGCTGCGGTAGACTATGAAGCCGCATCACCAATGCCTACCAAATCAATTGCTCTCGATACGGGCATTAAGAATCCTTGGAGCAGCAGTTTCACAACTTTGCAATTGCGAAGTTTTAGTATGAGGTTACTGGAAATCTGTCGCCAATGGATCTCCAGCCCATTTGCCAGTCAATCTATTGCATTGCGCAATTTCGAATTAACATCCGTGGCAGTTGAAAGTGCTGCAATAGGAGCATTACTCTCTTGGTGCATCTCAGCATATTTCCGTTCTCGATGATCAGTCCAAGCATATATCATGCATATTGATACCCCCTAAGTAGTACTACTATTGAAATTCACCAAATTCGCCATCATCAAATCCTAGCTCTTCTGCTTGACGTTTTCTATCTTGTGCTGTCTTGTCGTGTGTCTCTAGACTGTCAACCTCACTGTAACTATGAGTATCGGCAGATGGAGGTGGAGCAATACTAAACAAAGCTTCTTCATCTTTTCCGTTTCCACCGCTCTTTTCGACTTTCTTGCCGATCCCACCGATTTGAACGACAATACTCTCCCCATCTTTTAATTTCCAATCTTTCTTATCCTCAAGAACATTCTGCTTCGTCCTTGCCCTATTCTTATCCTCCACAAGGGATACATTCATCTTGAGAACCTTTCTCACTTCTCCCAATGCTATTCCAAGATCAACCGCATCTGCTCTCTCTTCAAATCCTATGCCGAGTGTAGCTCGCATTTTTCCATCCTCTCCCCCAATCACTCTTATAGCTGAAAATCTAGAGCTATCTTGCGCGGCTTGAACAGAGTCGATGGAGGTGTATGGACAGTTGGCGAAAAGTTCACCCGTTGATGGATCTTCGAGGAGGATGTCGGCTTTTAAGTGTGTGTTCGGAGCACTATTTGATGGAGCAGTAGATGCATGGGATGTAGAACTTGTTTCTATGACTCGGAGTCGAGCGAGAAAGATTTCTTGTGCGGTGGGGTTAGGAGGCGCTGTCCACGGGCCGGCATTGAAGCCTCGAGTAGAGAGAAGTGGAGGGATTGAGTAGACATGAACACGAGTATGACAATAGAGGACTCTTTGGATGATGTTTGAATCTATAGCTGGAGACGAATCATCTGGAACTGACATCGATAATCTAATCGACTTGGTCAGCCACTGCTGAGATCCGTTGCTAGTGAAAGCCCGCACATGCCATTGTTGACACGCTCACGTAAGCGTGTTTTGGCAGGTGTGGAAAAAAAAAGTTGACGTCAGAGTTGATTTTATTCACTTTGAAGAGCAGAAAAAAATAGATTGATGGATGGGCTGTTGGAACAAGTTCTGAAGGGTGAGACAGAATCGAGTAACAGGGAGTTAGATAATGTAGCTGGCTATATTCGTGGTGGGGACTTTCTAGAAGTTCTAAAGCATAAACATGCCCAAGTACTGTTCGGCAATGAAGAGGGAAATGACCTGGAAGTTGTCGGAGCATGGCCAGATAATTTGGAACAACGATTGACAAACTGTCTGGAAGGAGGAAATAAACCAGAGTTGGCCGAGTTCTACTTATCACTGGCTTACACATCACTTCTTACATTTATACAAGCAAATTTCACAGGTCCACCACTTGCCTCTTCACCAAATACGATTATATTTGGTGATAAGATTGCTTCTAATCCTACACGACTGCAGGAGATACGGACAACTCTGCTCAGTGCTCTTGCTGTTGACGGAGTATCGGCATACCGACTTACACCCTATATAGAATTACTTTATATCTCGAGAACGATTCTTTTCCACCCAAAAATAGCAGATTTAGGTGTAACCTCATCATGGATTCGAGCTCGTTGCACTTTTATTCATCAAAGAGTACTTTCAGAGTCATGTTCAACTCTCCAAGATACATTGACCGATCTCTACACATCATTGGAAAACGCGCAAGATTCAAATCGTGTAGAAGTCTTGCTTGAAAGGGCCGCAGTGGAGACTTTTTATGGGAATGAGCAGATAGCGAAGAGGCATATCGATGAGGCTACAAGATTACGACGATTCGAATTCGCATTGACTGGAAGATTGGGGAAGCGAACCAAGTTTCAACAAACGGATATAAGTCAACTTGTGGTACTTGCGCGTAGTCATATTCCTGAAGACGAAGAGGCGTCAAAGCCAGTCCGAAACAATGTAGAAGTTGTACAAGATCCAGCGAAGAGTGCTCCCGTAGACCTTGATCTGAACGACGATACTTTGCTTGATAGCATCGCCTTTTCAAAGTCTGAAGATCAAAAATCACCAAATAATATAACTGATATTGTCCTCGAATCACTACGAAATATCGATCCGTCCGATCAACCCAAACTTGAGCCTTTGGATACAGTTATACTACTATCCCTGGCATCTTCAATTACAAATACTTCGCCAGCAGACGGTCTGACTCGTGAGGAAACATTACCGTATGCGACTCGCGTGTTAGATGGAGGATCTACAAATTGGCAAATCTATTCACAAGCTTTACTTGTTCGTAGTCGTATCGAAGGCTACAAATCAAGAACGGTCGAACGTGGGTTACTCCAGCTCCAGGCCTTAGTAGATCAAGTTATCGCGGAAACTGGCGTCCATACCGACAAGGACAAAGCTGACCAGACTGGGGGTAATGCATTTCTACCGCAGGCAAAAGTTGAGGAATCTGCATCAGTAATGGAACGACTTCGATACGTCTTTCAACTAGCGCCTCCTGCAAGATGGGAGCTCGAGGCTGAACTAGCACAACGTTGGGTCCAACTGGGCGGTTTGAGATCTGCTTTGGAAATATATGAAAGATTAGAATTGTGGGCAGAAGCAGCATTATGCTTAGCAGCTACCGAGCAAGAACATCGCGCTCGCAGTATGATACGTAAACTGCTCTACGAACCAGTTCAAGCGTCAGGAGTGAACGGTCCCGATCAAGACTGGTCGGGACCCGAAAGAAATCCATTACCCGTAGATGCTCCAAGATTGCTCTGTATTTTGGGCGATCTTGACTCGGATATTACATTGTACGAACGAGCATGGGAAGTATCAGGAAAGAGGTATGCAAGAGCACAACGATCAATAGGTCGCATTCGTTTCAAGGACAATGACTTTGCTGGCGCCATTGTAGCATACGACTTGAGTCTTTCTGTTAATAAACTAAATCAGAGTAGTTGGTTTGCTCTTGGTTGTGCTCTATTAACGGTGGAAAATTATGAACGAGCTAGCGAAGTCTTTACACGCTGTATACAACTTGATGATCAAGATGCAGAATCGTGGAGTAACTTGGCAGCTGCATTGCTTCGTCGCGGACCTACAACAATCCCACAATCAGAAGATAGACCCAATGATCCTCAAAGATATAAGCGTGACGCATTGAATGCTCTCAAACGTGCTGCCAGCCTCAAAAGCGATTCATACCGCATATGGGAGAATGTAATTTTGATATCTGCATCTTTGATCCCACCCGATCGTTCTACAGCAATCGCTGCTCAGTCTCGCATCATTGACTTGCGCGGAAAAACTGATGGCGACCGATGTGTTGATGCAGAGATCATGTCATTGTTAGTCAAAGAAGCTGTTGGCACTTCTGCACGTTTCGATCCGGCCAAGCCTGGTCCGGAACGAATGCTTGTTGAACTTTTCGACCGGAAGATTCAATCACTAATTACTTCTTCCTCGATGTTATGGTCTCTTGTCGCGAAGCTTGCTCTTTGGCGGAATAGACCTTTGAGTGCCCTCGATGCGCATGAGAAGGCATGGCGATGTGCGACGAATCAGCCTGGATGGGGCTCTGAAAGTCAAGACAAATGGAACATAGTTGTAGATTATACAATAGATTTGTGTGACGCTTACGAAAGTCTAGGACCTATGGAAGTCACAGAGGGACTAAAAGCCAATCAAGGTGTGGTAGTAGCCAAAGATTGGAAATTCAAATCAAAAAGTGCTTTGAGAGGCATAATGGGCAAAGCAAAACCAAATTGGGAAGATTCTCAAGGTTGGATAAGACTGACTGAAAAGCTAGCAGAATTGTTCAGTAGTAGTTGATTTGGTTTTACTTTACAAATCTGACCGCCTGGCAGAACGCGTCAGTGATCGCGTGCCTTGCCGTTCGTTTTTCTACAAAATATTTGCGGGGGGGTTCGCTCATGTCATCATGTCACTCATCAATGTATTTCTTTTATAATTCGACATCCTCTTTGAATATATCTCCTCTATCAGAAATGCTAGTGTAGCGATCAATATACAAGGATATGGCAATACCATCGTCTCCACCGATATCTTGTCACCAACTACCCAGCTCACCACCTCTAATCCCACTTCCCCCTCTCAATATTCGCAAACGATCTCGTGGTGTAATTGAAGAGGACTTCTCCAGCGATCCCATCTTTTCCGATGATGGATCTGAACTCGACGGACAATCGAATACGAGGAAAAAGCGTCATTATCGTGGACCATGGTGGCTTCCTCCAACAGCCATCGTAAATTCAAAGCAGAAATTATCAAAATTTGTTGATAGTGGTGTCTGGTTGTCAAGCGAAGGTTCAGAGGAGAATTTAGAACTTGCAAATCCAACTTCAAAACCTACTCGAAATGTTCGAATGCCTTGTCCGTCAATTCTACCGACAAACCACTCACGAGGATTGGATATTGTTGGGCAAACAGATGAAAACAAACAAAGAACTTATCGGAGATCAGTAAAAGCAAAGATAGATAGAGTACTTCCTGGCTTAGATCTTGCCGAACAAATTATCAATCAGTGCGTTGAAAAAGGCAAAGAGGATGTCGATCTGTCGTACGTATCATCTCCATCCATAAAAGAGATAAAATCATATACTAATTCTCAATTTAGTGACATGGCTCTTGAAGTGTTGCCAGACGAGATACTGAAGCCACTTCATCAATTGATGAACATACACAGGCTAGATTATGCTCACTCCCCTGACTCACCATATTTCGTTAGTTTTACGCCTGAGCTGAGGATATATCTACGGAAAAATCAACTGCGAGAGGTGCCAAGGGAGATCTGTAGGTTGAAGAACGTAACAACCCTTTCATTCCTCAACAATAACATCAAGGAGTTGCCGCACACCATAGGTGATTTGAAAGATCTCCAGGAGCTTAACATTGCCGGAAATGAAATAAGATGGCTGCCATACAGTTTATTGCCTCTCCTTCAAAAAGAAAAAGACTCGCATCCTTTGCGCATAGTTACATCACCAAATCCTCTTCTGTCGCCCTGTCAATTTGATGGTCCAACTATACATCGCTGGACTGATATTTATCCTTTTGTATTTGCTAGGCAGTTTTCAGAAGGAAACTTTGCCAATTTGACTACAGATGAACAAGTCTTTTCTACCATGGTCTCTCGTCTTGTATCTGCATGGCAACGCCGGGGCGACGGAACTCCTAACGAAGATACGAAACCAACCTTTATTGCATCCTCCAACATCCACTATTTCGACCCTGTTGGTCAACTGTGTCGAACGACTTCAAGTCTAGATTACGACTTAACTTTGACAAAGTCTTTTGAGGTGAATTTGACCGCAAAGCCTAATGCACCCGAACCATCAGACAGGTCCCCGTCTTTGATTGAACTAGCTTCTCGTTCGTTACTGAGAAGTCCAACGCCGTTTCCAGATATGCTGCGAGAAATTGAGCTTCAGATCCTCGAAAATCCTTATCAGCTTCCCACTTCAGTCAATCGAGTACTTGGAATCTTGCGCGACTTGAGTAACGAAGATCTACCGCGATGCTCGGTCTGTGAAAAGCAATATGTAATCAAACGCGCTCAATGGATGGAATACTGGTCCGTAAACTCGCCTCACTCAGGCGAACGAACAGTCCTTTCTGCTGAGAATATATTTTTACCATTTATGCGAGAGGCTTGTTCATGGAAATGTGTGGAAGACGTTTGGCAAGAACGGTCAAAAGAGGAGGTATAATTTAGTATAGAACAATGATTACATCTTTTGGTCATTTTATTGTCAATTGTAATGTTAATGATGTATATATCACTTATGTACTTGTATATATATGATTTTATGGATATGAAATTTGAATAAGCTGATCAATACCGCCACCACCGTTTCCAGTGCTTGACATGGGAGTTTCGTGTCGCTTGTACACGAGATCGGACGGTCAAAAACTTCTACGAAATGAGGGTAGTGATTTAAAAACGCTTTCATCTGCAGTGCTCATCGCCTGCTCGAAAAGGGTCTCCTATCTGTGTGAGTGAGCTAAAAAACATTCATGCTTTTGGACCGTATTGTTTTGTCGATTTCTCGTAGGAAGCATATACTCATCAAAACGTGATGTTCTGCCAGTATCGTCAACGATACGGAATCTGTGATTCGCTCTGTCACTCTGAGGCAGCCATCTTAGTCTTGAAGTCGAGAACGCCCTTCAATAACACGACTCACATTTGACGTCGCCGCTTTTTTCGAAACTTGGCGGAAGAAAATTAAGGATGGATTTACAATCCGTCAAATATATGCCAAGCATGTGAGAAGTCACAACGTTCTCAAAAGCGGACGGAGTGACTTTTAGAATCCTTTTCAGGTGTGGGTCCATTTGAAATCCTTTGCGCAAAATCCTCCCGCAAATGTCCCCCGCTTATTCCCAATTGGGACGCCCAGGAATCCTGTAGGAATTAGGGCACAATGTCAAACCCGGGGTGAGCGGGAGGATTTTGAACGCTAGTGTAGCGCACGATCAACTTTGTAGAATAAAGAGTGCTGTTTGATGGTGGATGAGTTGCATCGTTGCGACTCGGACTGACTACAGATTCAACTAGGCTCGTTGTGTGAAATTTTTGGAGCGTAGGAGCGTGTGAAAATCCTCTGCTTGCTTGGAGGGCAGGATTTGAAATCCTGCTCCTCCCAATTTTTCCCCACAACCGGGTCTAAAATCCCCCACAAGAACGGAGGACGCCCACCCGCAAAAAATATTCCTGCAGGATTTGTGTTTACGTCATGCCCGGAGAACTTCGATTCCGTCAGAGAAGGATTCTACTTAGAAGATGAAGGCGTAATACATGGAGTCTGTCAGATGGCTATTTCAGGCATAGTGTGGGATTTGAAAGGATCTCAAAGGATCTTGCTTAGCGTTGATTGGACAGCACTAGTGAGCCTCGAAATGATGCAGAAGGGGTTCCTAGCATTTATAAATATGGGGGCCGTTTCGCTCTTCAAACTTTAACCTACAAATTAAATAAAAATAACTAAAACTGTATCTTTCTACAAAAAGAAGCATGAGTGGCCTTACTAGCGAAGTTTTGACATCCATACTGGAACAGCCCACTGAGAAATGTAGAATAGACTTTACCTGGGGATATGGGGAAGATTTTTACGTTGATAATCACGAAATTTTAGCAGAATTGGCCAAATTTTCGCAGGAAAAGCATACCGTACAGCCGGCGGCCTGGAAACTATTACAAGAACTACTTCGTAAGTGGTCCAATTCGCTAGCTATTATAAAAAAGGTGCTTTATACATATGCCGCTGTCCCTGCAACGCAGCCGCTATCTCTGGATTATATTACAATCCTTACGCCTGATGATTATAAGGATAATCGTAGGAGACTAAGTCTTGGAGTTAAAGTAATAGATAGCAAGGAAGGTGACAATCCATTGTCACTTACTGGCCACGACTCTAGACTTAATGTCTTCAGGCTCTGTATTTGTTTTGTAACTTCATACCGGATGCTCTACTGTCGTATCCTCTTCACGTTTTCCACGGTGGAGAGAGGTCAAAAATGCACAACGGGCGAAATAGAATCTTCAAAAACAGGTATAAAGACATATACCAAAAAATTACTCGACCTTGTAGATTCCGAGTTGTACACTAAGCAGCAGAAGGATGCGTTTTTATCAAAATCAAAGCTAGAAAAACTAGATCTTGACCCATATTCTCGCTCTAATGATCGTGGCACACCTGAAGTAGATCCATTAGCACAGTTCACCGCGACTGGCACTAGTTCTGATGGTGCGTCAAAAACGGGCAATAGGGTCCGGCGACAATCAACTGAACGCGCAACGACAAGCTCTGCTAGCTCTGCTAGCTCGCCAACCGAGAAGGACGTACATTATTCGAGTCTACAATTAATCCCAGCGGACAAAGTAGGTCGCACCGGTTCAGGATTTCATGACCTAATGCTAGGTTCTCCTCATCAAGTAGAGCCGGTGCGTAGAAATCCTGTGTTAGCTGATCCTAGAGAAGTTTCTCCCTCAACACATGCGACTTCCGAACCAGAGACAGATGCCATAGAGCTCTGTGAGATTGGATTTATCAACGATGGTAAAGCGTTAGTTATTGAGAAAGACAAAACACTGCACGGAGTAGAAAACTGGTCTGGGGTAAAAAAGACATCATTGGCAAAAGTGGCTCAGAACAAGGACCCGAAAAAATTACTGAAGAAGCAAGAGTTTTTAGAATTCGCTAGTAAACGGAATGAGAATGCTCGGGAGGTGGCCAACTCGTTTTCTCTGGTGGAGAAAATCTTTCGGACACCACCCTATACAATTCAACATGTTGATGAGGCGATATCACTGAATAGAGATCCAACGGACTCATCATTAGTTAATGTACTGCATTCTGACAAGAGTCGCAAACTACTCCATGATCTGCTGCACCAAAGCCTTGAGAATGTAGTACCAGAGGATGCCGAAAGCCTCCGCCGTTGGAAGGATAGTTGGGTCGGCCAAATATCTCCAGAACACGCAGACAGATTGAAGATGCGCGTTCAATACATAGACATGCGAAAACGAAGGTTTCATCGCGTGTATACTAGTAAAGCCTCAGAAGATAGCAAGGGGGCAATAATGAAAAAGCGGGACGAAGTTGTATGGTACCTAAAGTTATATGTAGAACTCGAACCGTCAAAAGCCGCGGGTCCTCTAGCAGCGGAGATATTAGAGCAGTCTAGCACGGGTGCTGCCTCGAATGTAAGTAGCACATGTGTGCAGCCTGGATACCAAGGACTAGGTTCCGCTTTAGCTCGCCAAAGTCCTGGACCAGCCAGAGGGCGGCCAATCGAGTCGGGGGCTCCACGGCACGCTGGACTGAAGGCTTCGTCGCGGACCCTTAAACGCGCGAGCCGCGTTGCCCCATATCAGAACCGTCCGCGTGACGCGCAAAGACCAATTCCTGCTTTGAAGAAGTCTAGCAGTGGTCAGCAAGGACGTGCGCAATCAATTTCGGCTGACCGAGCCCCGAGAAATGTCATAGAAGCTAGATACTCTTCAACCGCGGGTGTATACCGAGACTCAATGCACCCGAATACTGGTCCATCCCTCGCCCTGTACAGTCAATCGCAATCCGATCCTATGAAATTTCGTCCTGTAACAACATCACATACAACAAGTACGAATCCGAATCCTATATCGAACCCTATGAGCTTGAGCACCATACTAAACGATCCGGATCCTTCAAGAAGAGATTAGATTCAAATAGAGTAAGTCTAATAGCTAGTTCTCTTGACGATAATAGACAATACATGTAGATAAGTCTTGAGAATTAGCACAGGATAGTAATAAAATAAAGACTACCTTATAGTCCGCCTTATAAAGTACATACTGTTTTATTGCCTTTTCTTATATTATCTGTTAATTTCTTGATAAATCTTATGAATTGTCTTCTAAGATATTATTACTATATAAACTATAGGTAAGGGCAAATTTATATACGAATTAGATTTCTGTTTTCTAATACTTCTGTTGATACTAAGTAAAGCCTTACTAGTGGATAGCCTAACGTTTCCTAATTCGACTCAAGATAGCTCTACCTATTATCACAATACTTAGTAAATTAATTCAGACGCGTTAAACTCGAAGAAAATCAAAGCAACATTATAAAGCTGTTTCTGATATATACCTTAGATGAGCTCTCGGGAGCATATAGTTAAGTAGAGGAGTCTTAAGGTTCATATAGAGTAAATAAGCCAGTTAAGAGTCAGAGGTGAGGTCACCACAGCAGCTATGAGATCCTTCTTTCAGGTGAAAGTTCAGTCAAACTTATTCCTAATTGAGACTTCTGAGAATCCTGCAGAAATTAGGGCACAACGTCTGACGCGGGGTGGGTAAGCGGAAGGACTTGAACGCTAGTGTAGCTCGCTATCACGTACTTGTAAACAGTAAGTACTATATAATAGTAGAGGAGCTATATCGCTACGACTGCTAGGATGTAAACAGTGAGTACTATATGATGGTGGATGGGATGCGTCGTTGCGACTCGGAGTGGGTACTGAGAAATTCGCTAGGGTCATTGTATGAAATTACTCGGAGCGTAGGAGGGTGCGAAAATCCCCCCGCTTGCCTGGACGGGAGGATGCGAAATCCTGCTCCTGCCGCGCGGGTCCCAATTCCCGCTTTTCCCCCACAGCCTGGTGCAAAATTCCCCCCGAGAACAAAGAACACCTGCAAAAAATATTTCTGTAGGATTCGTACGTACGTCATTCCCGGAGAAATTCGTAAATCCGTCAGGGAAGAATTTGACTCAGAATGTTAGGACGTGTGATTTGAAGTTCGTTAGATAGCTATTTCGGGCCTAGCGTAGGAACTAAGAGGATCTCAAAGGATCTTGCTCAGCGTTGATTAGACAGAAATAGCGAGCCTCGAAATACTGCAGAGGGTTCTTAAAATTCCTAAATATGGAAGGTTTTTCCCCCTTTAGTTAATTATTTTACTACTCAACGAATTCGCATCTCGAGTTTTCGTACCCTTGAATAAAATTGACTTTTCGCACAAAAAAGCATAGAGGCCATGAGTACCAGGAATTTGACTCTCACACCAGGATCACATAACCTAGACGACATTTGTGAGATTAAGTTCTATAGAGAAAATCGCTCGACGATAGATAGATTCACGATTACATATCCCGAAATTCCAAAAGAAATCCATTTGATGTCGGCCAAAATCGAGGAGTTTTCGCAGAACAGTTATTCTTATAAACCACGCCCTACTCTTTAACCTTTTATATAACTTGGTAGTTTGACTTTTATAAGTTATCGTCTATGATATCATCATTATGTGAACTATGAATTAAGTATAGACACGCGCAATTCTATATACTGAATAGGATCCATGTCTTTATGCTTCTATTGATAGTAAGTAAAGCCTTACTGATGGATAGCCTTACGTTTCCTTATTCGACTTGATATAGCTTAGATAGGGTAAGGTAATAGTTCAGACTACTAATATTCCTAAAAGATCGTGCTTACACACTCTAGTATTACTACTAACAATGTTATAACGCATAACGAGTGGAGGAGAGAAGATAATGATATCTAAATTGACACATAGGATATAAGGAAGCATGTTTTATAGAAGGATATTATTCGTTAGTAATTTGTACTATATGCTTATTACTAGCTTTTTTAACAATTCTAAACATAGCATCACACGACTTGAAAATTCTTGTGATTGATAGACTTACTATATTCTACGTAAAGGCATATACATGTTAAGTGAAATTTTCCTAGTAGTATATATACGGTTATTATAGGTATATAAAATGACACTGTCGTGAAGTATGCAAGTAGGACCAAACCGCGCCTCAGGATTAAACCAGTATTACGGAGCATTGTATTAGGAAAATCCTTTACCTAGTGTTTGTTTCAAGACTTTTCGACCAACTTACGTATCCTGGACAAAAAACTAACAAGTGGCTCACCCAGTCCCTTCAGTATTTAGATTTGTTTAATGATTTCTTCGATGTCCAGAAAGGCCGAGCAGTGCTTCCGCAGCGTCAAACTCAGATTCATCACAATGGGGTTGGACTACATACGGCTGATGCCTAGGTGGATAATGAATTATCGTAGATAGTATGGGATGGCTTACGTCAGCAGCAACCGGCCTGGACGCAGGAGGCCTTTCTTGAGAAAGATTGTCATGCACTAGGTTGTGCCCTGTATACGTGATCCAAGCGTGGTCACCTGTTTGGCTAGCTGACATTGATTGTGCACTTGCAGAAGGTTGGGAGAATATTACTCTTGACACAGAAGATGAGGTCTCATTAGCAGGTGATCCCGACGGTCCATGTCGGACACTTGCCGATGTTTCTAGTTTGCGACGTGTTAATTTAGGCTGGTCCAGCGTAGAATCAGATCGCGGACGATTGCCCAATTCATTGGAAGCTGAAGCTGTGGAGGGACGTGCTGCTATCTTCCGTGATATCTGCTTTATAGCTTTTCCCAGATTGATTTCTACGCACGATTTTAGTTGATCGATTGACATGTCTCGAGTTACAATTTTCGCTGTTCTATGTAACATTGCGCCGTCAAAATTCGCTTGGCGAAGCTCGCGATAGACGTGTCTGTGTGCGTCCAAGTATTTGATGCACAGCTTTAATGCAACTATGGGCTTTAAAGATCTTTTGGGGTCCGTGCTTCTTGCATGACCTACGTAGACGTCGCCCGTTGTCGACACTGCATTTTGAAGACTGCCGCGTATTGTGGGACGGTTGCTAGCGGTGATCCCATCGATACTTAGTGAAATCGCGTCATTAACTTTTTCATATCTAAAGCACTGTGAATCAAAGATCTTTCTTACTACAAATAGCGAGTGGGCCCATCTCTGCGCTGCTTCGAGACCACTTTCGAGGCGTTGTAGTGTCTGGATATGCTGCGGTTGTTTACTGGTTAGTGCTGCTACCTCCTTGATCTCCTGTAAAATTTCAGCATTATCAATTTCAAAGGGAAGACCGTCCTTAGTAAAACGAAAACGAATGTTACAGGGTCCTAAGATACCATCTAATGTCGATCTGAAAGTCAAATCTTCGATACTAAATTCTGCCATGCTTCTCTTATCGAAAACTATGGGTTGGTTGAGTAATAACTAGTAATTCATAGGTGCAAGACCTTCCATATTTATGTAACTTTAGGAACCTGCTTCGTCATTTCGAGGGTAAATAGGTTTACGAGAAGAAGAAGTAAGGTCATGTCCACCTCATTCCGACCCCACGCCTCGGCCGGACTTTTGCCAGCATAAGCTTTGATTGTTAAAAACTTTTTTTTTTTAGAAATAAATTCCAAAAGACTACAATGTAAAAAGCCGCTTTTTCTGAAACAGGTTTGAAACCAAATTGTGATATTTGTAAGCAGTTTCAAAGAAAGTTTAGACGACCAAATTTTCTCCTCGGCCCAGCTGCGTCCTGTGGGGCGCGGGTGTCGGAAAGCATGGGCCACACGAGGGAGTAGACTAAGTTTTGAGCTGATAGATCTCAGCCGACCAGAATTTCTCCTCGGCCGCCGAGCTTCATTCTCCAGTCGGGCCGCGTTCTGGAATTGTAGAGGCAGGATGAATAAAAAGTCCGTCAGATAGCTAATTTTGGCCTAGCGTAGGAGCTGCGGGATTTTGCCCCGGTGCTATTGGATAGAGCTAGCGAGAGTCGAAATGACTATAGATATGGACGCTTTCGCATCCCTGAGCTTTAGGTTATCACTCAAGCAATTCGCATTTCTCAGATCAAAGAGCTATGGGGCCCCTTACTGTCAAAGATTTCATTTTCGAACCAGAATCAACTGAAGTTGTCCCCTGCACGATTGACTTTGACCACAAGGGCGAATCCTTTCGTATTGATAATTCCAAAATTATAGCAGAAGTCGTTAATCTACAGCTAAATAAGGATACTCTACGTCCGGATATATGGCTTGCATTGTACGAAGAAGCTCAGAGATGGGCCCATTCGCTATCGCTCGTAAAGAAGATCATTCATACATACTACTCTCAGCCAGTATTGCTGGATGGTACGTGGGTGCCACATGACGTTCAGGCTCTGCGGACCGTTTTTACCCGTGCGGTGGATTCGAGTGCAGTGGATCGATCTGGCTCTGCAAGGACCCTGCCTAGAAACAGCAAGGATAATCAATTGTATGTACTCAAGCTTTGCAGCTATTTCGTGGATGTGCATCAGGAGTGCTACTATTATATCCACTCCAACCTCTCCAACAATACGCCTACAGACCCGGGCACGATATCTACTTTATATCGATATCGTAAGAATCATACGGACAAGCTACTTCGATACCTAGAACTCGAGTCGAGTTTAACTGCGGAGCAAAAAACGGCACTTTACGACAGAGTACGGAACTTGCCTCGGATACCAGAGGAAATGCAGCAACGACTCAGAGGTGACACACTCCGAGAAGGTCCATCATCACAGTTCACCACAACTAGCACTAGTACTAGTGCTGCATCGAGCACGAGCAACAAAAATTGTCCCGAAACTGATGCAATGCTGACTGGGTCGAGGAGACGTAAAACGCCAAACTCTGCTGGCTCGCTAAGAGCAACAAACACATATCATCTGCAAACACGATCAATACCACCTTATCGAGCAAGTGGCGACGCTCCAGTTACACCTCACCATTCTCGACTGAGGCATGTATCTGATAGTTTTGTTGTACAGGGTGATTCTGGTGCTTCCACATCATACATATCAGAAAGTGTTCAACTCCAACTACCAGGACTACGTCCCAATGAGACTGCGTCTTCTTCACGAGGAGAAACAGTTTCGTATCACACTATACTACCATCAAGGTCTGCTAACCGAGTCGATCCGCACAGTGAAGCTAGCTACTACTTGCCAAACCACTCTTCCCATCCAGTACTTCCGCAAGGTCCATTGCGACCCGATCCTACGCCGACTCATCCTGAGCTAATAGGTCGCACGACATCCAGAGCAGCTGCGCATCCGATTACGAGAGACCGCATTGCCATTAGTGACTTACTAGGATAGGATGAAACTCCTATGGGCAGAAATCAGAACTGAGCCGTGTAAGTGACAGCTAGTGTTATTAACGATGATAGACAATAAAAGTATATAAAAGCTGAGAATTAGCACGGAATAGTAATGAAATAACGATTAGACGACTGACCTATTATCCTTTATATATAGATTGTTTGACTTTCCCCTTTTATGTAATTTCTTGATCTTTACTATGGTCTTATGAATTTGTCTTCTATTATATTCTCATTGTTTGGACTATGAGCTATGTATGCGCAAGGGCATATCAACAAGTTATACTAAACTAAATTTACATTTTCCACGCGTTTGATAGGGAGCAGAGATTTATGGCTTAACCGCTTCCAAGAACTCTCTGTTCTAGTCAACCAGAAACATATCCTAGTGGAATTATTCTATGCTTGCTAACTCAAGATTCCGACCATTTACTAACTGATGATATTACAATAGCGACAACGCCACAAGGTTTGCAAATTTGAGTTTGCCTAATCTTGTAGACTTGAAATTCAGGAATCGAGTTGTTATATGAACTTGCCTAATCATGCGTGCTTTCCTAGGAGCTATATTGTAGGTCACCGCACAGAATATAAGTGCATAGGTAGTGTCTATATCCTTAACTATGCTCTTACCACGAATCTTGTGTAGGATCAAAAGTCGAAACCGTCGCATACGTTTTTACAGGATGGTTGATTCTGGACTCGAGCAACTCAAGACTCGTTAATAATCCGAAGCCAGGGCCTCTTACGCCGCTCAGCTACTTATATAGCCAAGATATCCAAAATTGTCACCGTGGTTAATCAAATAGCTGTTCCTGAACATAGTCGATTAGAAGGATTCGTTCGCAAAGAGCTACACTTACGATGCGCTTGCACCTCGACTATGAAGTAGTGTAGAGGTGCAATGGTTGTGATCGCTCAGTAAGTTGATTTTGTTACTACTTATTTTCATAACATCATGTGAAGCACTGATGACGACTTGATGATCGGAGTAAAGTATATAGTGTATAAATCAACTGAACAGAGTAGCTGACCTGCCTACGTTATGTATGAAAGATCTAAAGTAGGTATTTTCAGGGCTTAGTAAGTGGCAAAAGTAAGCAAGTGAGGTTAATGAACAGTTATAAAACATTACTACTCGTGGCCTGGTATTAAGGAAGCGGGAAGAGGAGTGTCGAACTCTACGTAGGCTGCTTTTAGAATAAATCTGTCAAGGGTTAACATTATACAGTAAGTGAGTAGGACCTGCTAGCAATAGCGACCAGAGTTGTGCACACTTTCTTCCACTTTCTTCGACTTGGTACAGTACTGTTCAGGTCTTTCATATTTTTCCTTGCTTTAAATTTCACTACAAATGTTTGATATCTATTATATAAGCGTGAACTAGAACAGCAGGCTTAGCGATAGTCACAAATTGCAAACTATTTCACGTTCAACATAATCTATTAACTTATACATACCGCAGCTATAGTAGAGTTAATTATTTATCTTATTGAATCTATTATTACGTGCTTAGTAATCTTGTATAGGACAAGGTAATAGTCTAGACGTGTAACAAGAAGGGATTCTTCTTCTATACTACATTACTACTAAAGATGTAACGATGTACAGAGAACCGAGGGAGGGACAACGACAGCGAGATCACATTGAAAATAAGGAACTAGAATATTTCAGCGAGGGATGTGCATGTAGGCCAGTGATCGTTATCGTGGTCATTAGATCTTGTTACTATTTTTTGACTATTCTAAACATAATATCAAACTGCTAAAAATGCTTGTGATTAATTACTTAACATGTTGTACTTTGATACGCATATACACCGATTTTCAATTTACGTCGTATACTATATACGGTTATAATGAAGGCTTGGAATCTAATTATAAAGCACGCTAGCGGGAACGCGATATACTTTTGCTTCCAGAAGCATTAGTCTTCGGAGGACGCTGACCAGTCTGAGACTCAGTCGCAGGATCTGCCGGGGTCATCTGCTCGGCTTCCAATCGTTTTGTACTCATGTTGTATAGCGTATCGGCCGCAGCCAAGAGGCCAGTTCGATAAGGGAGCACCTGCTCGCTTAGTCCATTATCCGAGTCAAGATTGTACAAGCCTACCATTACTTTTGCAACTTCGAGTCTCTCATCATTGCTTGTGTCGCATTGGCCTACATGCGAAGGTGAGCGTTTTGGAGCTGAAGATCTTTTTGCAGGGTTCCTCACATCATTTGGAGCGGGACGCTTCGAAGAGGTTCTCGAAGCATCGCTCACGGCGTGAAAAGAACTTCGCAAAAGTGGTCGGCGTGCATCGACGGGTTCACTTTTGTCTCGCATCATCGGTAGCGAACCAAGAGCCAGGTCTCCGAGTTTGTGAAGATCTGTACGACGCTGTTCGAGTAAAGCTTTGTAGGTAACTTTGACGTCACAAATCTTCTTTGATGTCAAGGTATGGTATAGACTAGAGCAAAGAATTGACTGCGAACTGCATAAACGCACCATGTATCGCCCCATCTGACTATCCAGCTCTGGGTCATTAGGTCGTTTTTGAAAGTTCAATCGATCACGGTACATAACGAAATTCTCTCTATTGATGTCTTTATTCAATGTCCCGGAGTTTGCAAAACATTCATTTGCCCCTGTTGCATTGCTGAACGCTTTTTCAAGAGTTGATTGTTGTAATCGCGCATCTATTCCGGTCGCACGAATGACTTTCTCGAACAACGGAAATAAACTCCCCCATATCATAAACTGGCCCCTTACCGCCTCTTTGAATTCGTAGTGTCGGGCTTCCTCGGTTGCGTCGTTCACCTGCTCATAATTGTGAGTGTCGATCGCTGCCAATTTGACAAGGCATTCCTTATTGTTGACCGTATTATCACCCAGCCGTATGGTGGCAAGGGCAAGACTCCGGGGGTTCTCATCCAGATTGAAGTCCTCGTCACGTAGTTGAAGTTGGCTCATTGATCCGTCCGAAGGAAGATGTGGAGATGTGTCAAAGGGAAAGTCAAAAGTTTATAATTTTAGTATGAAAATGCTTGAGACTGTCATGAATTATGACAGCGAAACTCTTTGAATTTATGATTGCCACATAGGCTTGAAACTCTCTTCGAAGTTGTGGATGTTCTGAAGTGCGGGAATGCGGGAGGATCGACGCCGAAAACAAGGGTCCTGATGGAAACATCAGGATTTCCAACGCGCCGGCAAATAGCAATAGCTATCTCTTACTACAAACATTTTGATATATTATCGATAATAACAGATTACTACGACTGCACAATCTTGTGAATGAACTCAAATAAATTGGAGAAAGACTCTCGTGTGATGGACATCGGACGATGGGTTTGGTTTTCCAATCTGTCTTTCCACGCGAGCCGGAAGGATTCTCTTGTGGGGTCAGCACATATCAGAACCCTAAATGACGGGAAGGATTGCGGCTCCTGCCGCGACATGCGGAAATCTCAGAGATTCGCTCCCCACAAATGATACGAGACGACGCTCATTGGTCGTAGAAAGTGCCCGACCGAAACGAGGCCGTTTGTGGAACTTATTGCCAACCAGTCTGTCATTCCAATTTGGTTAGTGATGCTCCGAAAATCGCTGTTTTTGTGGGGCCGCATTCACTAGCTCCCCGGGCCGCGACGGGTGAGCAGCCTTTACCTCGAATTCTCGGAATTGTTATGAACGCTGAAAGGGTCCTCTGAAAGATTTGCCGAAGTGATGATTCGACTAGTATCTATGCTATTTTTAGTCACTAGGACTGACAGGTCTATCACAGGCTAGCAAGCTTGGACCCGCCTAGTCAACCGACGATGATCAGTTCCAAGCTGCGATAGCGCCTCCACTTTCATACCTTTCTACGTCATCAACTTTTTCTAGGCACTCTTTTTGTTACTAAATGTTGCTTAAAAGTAACAACTGCCTCGCAAAAGGGGAGCCAGCACGGTAGGATTTGATTTAATCATTCATGTATATTCTCATTACATGTATTCTACACGTTCTATCAAAACTACATTTTTTAGACTAAACCGTTGTGATCAAATTAACACCTAGTTCCATCTTCAAACTTCGTTTATTTCCGTACATACATAATACTTTGCAACTATGTCCAAAGAGATCGTTGCCCGTGTCGCGTGTCTGCCACTTCGGATATATTTCTTTGCGCTATCAGTGCTCTTCATTGTTGATGGATGACATGATCGATTTCTTGTGGGTTTGCGTTTTCAGTCTATCCGATCGCAGAGCCTTTGTTGTCTAGAGTCATCTGTGCAGGGAAGTGAAGGTTTCGGCTCGAATTTGCAGCCATCACTGGACATGTCAAACCTCATGAGAATCTGCATTGCCAACGTCGATGGAAGCTGGTAATCTTACGCTATAACTCTCAAAAGGTTGTGCTTGATGTGCGAAGCTCCTGGAAGTAGGTATCAGCGTTTTCCCAAAGATCGTAAGGTCGTAATGTACCTCTATGGGGATCGAACAATCGCCTTGCATTTCAGCAAGTTTTAGACACGCATTATACTATGGTATTCGCTTGGGAACATCCAAAATTCAGGTCGAAATGCATATAATTTGACGAGTCCCAGTTATTCAGGATATAACTTGCTTCACGTCTACTTGCGTCGTGTTGTTAATGCAGTGGAGATTCCCACGCGGGTCCCAATATATCACGGGTCCAACATTCCATTCACTTTCTCTCAGCGCTATGTACTGTCTGCACAGCGTAACGATCACAGATCCATCGGAAATACAAGTTTAGCTTTCTATGAACAAGTTACTCTTTATAAAGTCTACTTAGTTCTACTAAAAGCTTCCTGAGTTTCAGTCTCCATTCCAAAATCTGCAAGGACTCTCCGATTTTGACGATATCCACTTCGAGCAGTCTTAGATTGAGCCTTCCGGCGTCTTGGAGGGCAAGACTAGCGAGATTGGGAGATCCAGGCAAACAACACTAGTAGGCCTGAAAGCTTAAGCCCAGATATCCAGACTTCTCTAGTCAGTCGTGAGTCACCCTCCTTAAAGGCTTACGTGAAAGTTTGTGGTGTAATATCCTAGTTTGTATAGTAGTTTTACTACTCTCACAAGCTTGCGCTTCTACATTCAGTCGTTCCCTTCTAGAACTCATCTTCGAGGGATCGCATTGCTTGACTACGTTGTTCTTATACATATGCTACAGCTGCATCGACGTCATTGTACCATGATCTTTCCCCAGACATAGCACAGGAAACCATAGAAATCATCTTTGCTCCACAAAGCTACAAAGTTGGAAGTTAGTGTTAGGTACGTATAGGAAGCGTAGTCCGACATGATACAATAGCACTGGTTCTAGGTTGAATCTGACTAGATACAATGACGACCATTGTGATTGTAAGTTTTGGTATGTAGGGAAATGGAAGATATCATAGAAGTAATGAGGCAAAATACATATTAAGGTCTATTAGAATTGCTCTGACTATATAGATTCCTCAGATTGGCACTTGTCAGTATTGGCGTGTGATATTGCATTCCATGTTGTGTAAAGTATAATCTATTTATTGACCTCCCTACAGAGTACAAGCTTTGATTACCAAACATCTTTCAATATTCGGACGAAGCATCATCTGCCGTGTGATCGAAATGGCTGTAGTCGAGATGAGCTCGTAGATTCAGGACTTTCATTAAAACGTAACGGCATGGCTAACCTAGTCTACATGGCCTTCAGACAAACAAGGTGTGATAGGTGACACTGGAGGACGCTCTCCTGGTGATTGAGGAGGAGTGAAAGGTGAGACTGGTGGAGGACTCATCACGGAAGGAGGAGCTGTTGCATATTTCCCACCTGTCGCTTCTTCTGGACGGATTGACTTGGGTAAATCCAACAAAGACATCGCGACACTTTTGCATTCTGTGCAATACACTCGACCTTTGGGGTCCGAAACGCATTCACAATGAGTTCCACGACTTGGTAAAGCTTGTCGATACGCATGATGATTCAATTTAGATAGATATTCTTCAACCTTGTTTAATTCGGCCGAATGAATTTCTGCGTGATCCTGCAATACTTTATATGAGTTAAGAATCGAACGATAAAGGTCGGACTCTTGGTATTTTACCCACTTGAGCCAAGTTTCGTGAATTTGAATCCAACCAGCAAGATGTCTGTCATTCGCAACTTTTGATGCATAAGCCCACAGGTTTCTATAAACTTCGATAAACTGATGTTTTACTTGGAGAAGGATCCATTCAACGACTATCAAAGTCGTTTCGTCATATTTCGGGCCATTCAAGACTTTGAGCAAGTCTGCTGGTAGATCTTTCAAAGTCCAGAAATGTAATGGATCCCTAATAGAAGCTTGTCTCTCGACAGATGCTGACTCGTCATTGTATTTCAACCATGTTAATTCAAGATTGGGATGGGCTCTCCATTGTGGTACTAGTCGACATCCAGCAGATTGTGACAAACGTAATGCATCTTCTTGGCTATACTTTTCGAAAATACAAAAGTATTTCCACGAAGCATCACGCATAGTTTTCCGATATCTTCCAAGATTTTCATGTAAATTATTGGTACAGGTCAACAAATTAGTATATTTCAACCCAGCAGTATTCATCGCTGTCACAATTCTGCCATGCAGCTGAGAGATATGTTTTTTGTGCCACTGCAATGATTCATGGCAATCAGTAGGGTGTAACCATTCCGTAGTTTGAACCCATCGTTCTAGAGCTAAAACGGTGCACAGTTGCCTAGTGGCCATGTCATTACAAAGAACATGCCGTGATTCATCCTCATCTTTTGTACCATCATACACCTTATGCCAATGTACCACGCACTGACGGAAATCATCCGTATTTTTAACTTCAGACCCACTCTGCAAATGACAATGGTTTTTGGTGTTTGATGCATGCGAGACGTAATAATCAGTTGCTTTATGTGCATGGAGTATTTCTCTCCTATCAAACGCTGTGAATTTTGGTATCCAGTTCGGATACCTTACCCTAACAAGAGCTACCGCATCTTTATCAGACTGTAACAGACAGTTATGTCCATATTCGAACCTCCTCCCGAGAGATGCATGATCACTCTGGTCTTTGGCATTTTCGGACTTTGCTGGACACCAGTATCTGATAACCATGATAACTTCCTCTACTTTCGGAAGAAAAAAGAGAGAGAAAGAGGATGGAACGTAAGCAGGGCAGGCTGGCTTTATCAAACAAATACAAAGTTCCGCTTCCGCATGATGTCCGTGGTCGACGATGCGAGTTTCTAGATTGACGCAAAGTATGATAAATCAGGCTGCACACGCGTCATCGGTCCACGAAAGTCTTTCGAAGCCAACCTTTCGGGATTGGACTTGGGATGGGCGACATTTTCCAGTATTCATGTTATATGATGATGATATTCCGACGACAAATATCGCGATTGCCAGATATATATGGCACTACTATACCACAGCCTGTAGTCCAGGCTCCAAGATTATCAAATAGGGAGACGAAAATGCCAAGAACATTGTCAAACTGGATAAAGTTTGATCATTATCACTTTACAAATTGCCAGAGGGTTCTGTCACTGCTGTACCAAGATAAACACAACATGTCTGGCCTTGGGCTTTCTGACCAGAGTCACGACTATAATCGAATCGTAACAATGCTTGCGTCAAGTCCCCGTTAAGCGTTAGCATTCCAGCATGGAATACGATCACCTGTTCTATCCAGCGATTGTAACCCACATGCTGTGACACTAGACTGTAGCCAAAATTAGAACATGTAGATCGGAAATTATCGCTCGCATCACATCTGACATAACACACCTCCACGGGTTCTACTTCCGAATCGGCATTTTCTGAATCCGTCTGTCTTGTCTAGATTACATCTACGGCAGCGGCATACTATACGAAAAGCGACATTTCTCGCATTCGCCCACTTCAGATAAAGACTAGAAAACATGAGATGCTTTGGAGAGAGTCAACCGAAGAAGGATAGGGCGCATAAATATCACCGTTACTAGATGGACAAAGTCATGGACAGTATAACCTAAAGTGGTGTTAAGACATTGAAGAGCTGGAATATAGAGGTGCAGATGAAAATTACAGCATGCTTAGGAGTGGTGATCGCATGTGTGGGACACTGTTACTCTACTAGCAAACTTATACAATGAGCTTTGTGGGTCGAAGAACGTCCAAAGAGCAAGATGGCGGTGGCAAGATTAATATAAGGAATATATAATCAAATCATCAAAATCTGCCAGACTCTGTCTCATGCTACTTTATTCGAGTGCGGTCCTGAGTTCCGGCAGGTGATGGTGTCATGTCACACAGGTACGTTCTGTTACAAATAGCACGAAACACGATGGACATTTTTGACAACGGAAGGGTTTTGTCATTTTCGGACCAAGAACAGACTGTCAGACTATCAAAGGTAACTTTCGATGAGTACATCACAACATCTTTGGATATCAGTTTCGCATGAAGCCCAATCGATAAAATCATGTAGCTTTCATGCTTCGGCTACTCAGACTTTTGGTTAGTCACGTTCATAGTGAAGTCACACAGTGAAGAGAAAAGAGTCATCAAAATGTCTGATGATCTTACTGAGCTCGATGCTATGAGATTATACTTCCGCATTGCCATGATTTTATTAGATAATTAAATAAACATTAATGTTGTGACCATATGCAAGATTATGTTCCGGGACGTAAGCAATCTTCTCCGTGACAGCACGATAGGGCGGAGGAAAGGCATAATTTCAAATTCCTGTGATTCTCACGCCCGCTAATGATGAGTATGTGGCACTCGTTTCATCGAGCACCTGTGCCGCGCCACGTCATTCTCTCGAAAGTAACTCTTTTGTGACCATGATCTAGTCTCTTTTCGGATTGGTGCATATGATGTCCTGCAGAGCCCTGAACTTTATTTCTTGAACCTCATGGGATTTCGCTGCCATCGTCCGGGCCCGAAGTTGTCAGCTTGGACAACAACAAAACCCCAACGAAATTAAGGTTCAGCCTCGTCTATCCCCCACGATTTTGCCCCGTAACAATTGTTGCCCTCGCCGTCATGAATTTGCGTACGGATCTGTGCTCGGCATGAACTGACAGTTACTTTTCAGTCGTGCCGCATTTTTGGCGGGTCTACAAATGTTGTTTTTCACTAGAATGCACGCCACAAGGCTGGCGAGCACAACTTGGGTTCTTCCAACATAGAAATATTCCGCTCTGTGGCAAAGACAGCGGAAACTCCCGACGGTAATCAAGATTCAAGAGCTTGCCGTGTTTCAGAGCTTAGATATCCGTGCCCGCTGTCGTCGCGCTGCACATCCTCGAAATTGAGGCTTTTCGGGATTAGAGTTCGGTATGACAGTCTGCGGGAGTAAACTCTCAAGCTAACTAACCGAATCGGGACATATGGATCTGGTAAGACGCTCGTAAGGTTGGGTAGGATTCTAACTCTCGAACACAAATTGAAACCTGGGTGACGACAATGTCAGACGGAGAATGTATAAAACACCCCATCAGTCCATGTGGTTCTTGTTAACTTCGTCCATTTGACGTTTGAAGTGTCTACTCTGTAATTTATCTCACATAAGCCGGCCTCGATTCCATCAAGATAATCCCTTGCTGATCGGCAAGAGTCAGAACAATGGCGCATGATAGTAGAACGCCCACAGCCAAAGAGCTCCATGACGCGATTGCTCAACCCGTAACGAAGCACTGCTGTATCGTTTTCACGTTGATACAATACAGATATCTGGACAACAAATTTGGCCATAGCGACTGCGAGAAATCGATACGCTGGAATGATAATTCGCAAATCAGAAAACATATGAAAGCTAAACACTTTCCGAAAAATTTAGCTCGTGACACAGGCTATTCTGAGTGCCCTTGGTGTATGACTCCTGTTTCAAATTTGACTGAATGTCTCAATTGTTTCCTAAATGATCTTGAGGCTGGTAAGGAGATAAAAACCGAGCTGGAGGTCCTCGAGTTCCTGGAAAAAAATCTAGTCGCGTATTCGTACAAGGCCGACAATAAATCGCGCACATCAAGTCGTTTACGTGCCAATACAAGTAGTAGCGGTTCGGCAACCCACACTCCAAACCCGACTTTGAATCTCGGTGCATTGCCGATGGCAGCCTCCTCAACGCGTAACAGGCGAGTATCTGCGGCAACAAAAATCACATCGCCGGTTACTGAGGGGACGGAAGAAGGAGGGCATGGGGAGCGGGTCATTCGTGTGAAAACGCCACACTTCAGTTCAGGAGCTGGAGCTACTGAATTTTCAGAAAAATCGGCATCAGTGACTCCGCCTGAGGGAAGCTCTAATATAGGAGCTGGAGCGACAAAATTTGTCCAGCAGTTCACATCAACGATTTCGGTTGCGCAAGGCCCTAGTATAGATTATGTGACTACTGGACTAGCGCAGTCAACGTTAGAGACTTCAAGTGCGCCACAATCTGGTGCAGGAGCTGCAAGTACTAAATCAAAGCAGTCGACGCCAGCGACTTTGGGTACGCAACACTCTAGTATCAGAGCTGTGGCTGCTGTATTTCCAGAACAGTCGACGACAGCGACTGCGAGTGCACACAGCTCTAGTATAGGAGCTGCAGCTACTAGACCAAAGCAGTTGACGTCAGCGACTTCGAGTGCACCACGCTCTACTTCAGGAGCTGCGGCACCTGTATTAAAGCGGTCGACAACAGCGACGACTTTCAATGGACAACCCGTCGCGAAGAAAAGATCGGTATCTCGGCCAGAGATTAGATCGCCACCTCATTCGACGGCGAAGGAACACGAACCAACTGCGTTGCAGTCTCACTGGTATGAAGGTGCGTCGAAAGATGAAAAGAAGCCTTATTTCGTCGAACACGAGGCTGTCGGCTCTCACAGAGCCGCCCCAATCGCCAATATGGGACAATTTCAAACGCCAGATCCCTCGCTTGCAGAATAACGCGAGGCAAAGTAGAGATGAGATACACGCTCCCTTGCAGGGATCGGGTAGTTTCGATGATGAAAAAGCAAGAAATGAGAGGTAAAGGGACTAGCTTAGGAAAGAGGTCATGGTATAGTGGTGAATGAATGAACGATTACTCGAATGAATATTGTCTTGATTTTAGAACGCACTGATAGTAAAATTAAAATGTCATGTCCAACGTTAACATCTTACTTAGTAGCGATTTGCAACCGTACCCCCCATATGCCCATCTATACGCAAAATTTGTGACAATAAATTTCTCTGCTTGACGCTATATTCATCATCTATCTAATGCCTTCATACTCCATTACGCAGTGCTAATTATGATTTTCGTATCATCAACGTTCACTCTGAGGATTACACCCATCACTGCCTGGCTATCACCTCACATAACAAAACCAGACGTAATTTCGCCCATGACGAGCCAATTGATTCGCTGTTTTCGGTATTCAAGTCGAATAGAAACAGAATCACGATTGAAAATATTCAAGCACAGGCCACGAAACTGCCCGAGGGAAATAGTCATGATATAATTTATTCGTCTATATAATATACTCCTACACACCATCTCCTGACTGACCATTATTCGTCTTTGCAGCCGTCGACGAAAACGTATTACTAGCCACACTATACGCGCTGACATTACTGACTTTCCTACGCGTCTGGCCTGGCGTTCCATTTGCGAAAAAGCTACTTCTTCGCACATGCCCGACCGTTCCCGCTCCGGAACTCGATCTCCTCCAATCCGCTGCAGCACTGCCTTGTAATCCCAACCCGACCGATGACTCTTCACCACTCCCTCTGTTCTCAACGCCTAGTAAAGCATGGACGTTGATTCCTAATCTACATTCGCATATCCTACCCCAGAAACCTTGGACTACAGACTGTAATTCGCCCCCCATTTCTTTGCCCATCACGCCTACTACCAACCCTGCGAAACCGTCTGCGAAGCGTTCGAAATCGTCTTCTCGGAATGAAGTGATTGCGTCCAACACGTCTCCCACTACGCCTCGCCATGTAGCGATATTCCTCCCCTGTGTACCTTCGTCGAGTTCTATATAATGAGAAATAATATCCCGACACAGCGGCACGAGAGCGCCTTCAATCTCTTTACGACTTGAGATACGTTCGGGTGCTTCGTCGGCGTACATGCGGAATAGAATGCTGACGTAAACTGATGCGGAGCCTGATTCTTGTTTTAGCAGGTTAGGAGGTTGACGCATAAAGCCTTGTCGGAATAAACGAGTGCGTAAGTCACGGTCTTGATTGAAACGTTTAGCGAAATGGTAAGATTTCCGGAGAAGAGAAAGTAAGCGAAGAAGAGAGGAAGATGGGATAGAGGAAAAGACCGTAGCGTTGGAGAATAGTTCGGAGACGGTCTCGATCATTAATAGTTGAAGAACGCATTTTGTAATGATTTGATTGAAAAAGCGACGTCGAGGAGCGGGAACGACGATTGGCGCAGAAGGATCTTGATCGTTTGTATTGATATCAGAGGTCGATGGAGCTAGAGATTCATGTGGAGATGGAGGAGGGTGAGAAGGCGATGTCGGGGGTTGATTGTGATCGGCTAAAGGCCTGTCATGTGCATGACTCGAGGAAAGAGAATGAGTAGATGAAGAAGTATTGGACCGAGATAAAGTAGGTCGAGCTGGGCCTTTACCGTTCAATCGAGGTGTTGATTCAGGATCAATTATGGTATTTGTATCATAGGAAAGAGGCTCAGATGTCATGGGTCGTTCAGAAACTGATCGACGAGTCGGGGTTTGGAGAATAGAGACATTCGATGTCGCTCTTGAACGGGTTGGAGAAATGGTTGATGATTTGCGGGAATGAGTAGATCCTGTGGCCACAGCAGAGAATAATGCTGTTGCTTCTGTTCGTGCAAATAAATCTACAAAAGCACCAACAATTTTCTCCCAGTGACCTTCATCAAACCGATTAACATTTTGTAGAATGAGTTGCTGTAGACAATTACTTCCTATTCGCGCAAGTGTATCATTTTCCTGACATATACATAGTGCAAGAAGGTCTAAAAATCTATCAAGCATATACTCTAAAGAATCGAAAAAATTTGTAAACAAATTAATCATATTTCGTAAAGCCTGAATCATAGTCGTAGATAACCAAACGGATAATTCTTCATGATTCAACGCTTTTGACATTTCAGACTTTGATTTTAGAACCATGAAGATTGGATACAATAGCTGTCGCCATAGAATATCCCAGAACTCGCGTGGAAATGTTTGACCATTCTTCGTAATCGTATCGAACAAATAATTCAACGCTCTTGATCTGACTTCTAAATCCTCGCCAGTCATTAAAACGTCATGAAATGCAAAGAGTATTGGAAACCAATATTGATCTTCCTGCGTTTGGCGAGAAGCACCTTTGGGTGTCACTGGTGAAGGTTCGGTGTTGATAGAATTTGTTCTAGAATTTAGTGGCCCTTCTGGTATTCTTGTCAGCTTCGTTACAGTTGACTTGAGTGTTTCAATTGCTTGAAGCGACTTTTTCTGAAAACGATCATTCTTGGAAAACTCGGTCAGGCAGACAATTAAATCGGCAAAGGCTCCTTGTGATATTACAATGCCAAATCTATCGTTATAGACTTGAGTGACATTGTCAAAAGCCAGGGTCACAATAGATTCTGTGGAAAAGTTAACACACGAAAAACTACATTCGATATTCACGTTAACCTACCATAAGGTTCTCTGGCGGCCAATGTAAATACACCAAACATTGTCCGCCAACCTGATCTGATATGATCTCCCCTCGCTTGAATCATCTGAATCAAGCATCGCAATACTAAATCTTTAACTTGAACTTGATTGGCATTGCTTAAGATATTCTCAAAAGGTTTCAAAAAGTCCTTTTGAAATTTAAAACCGGGCAATTCTTCAATGTCCATGAAGCGCATTGACAACTGTCGTAAAGAATCAAGCGCAAAGACAACGACACTGGTATTTGCGCAACAGCCGACTTGCTCAAAATGCTCTCCGAGAACTTGCCAGATAGTCGTCCATTCGAATCGAACACGAGTCATGTTATAACCACTAACTTCTACAATCTTTTGTAAACTGTATGTACGTGGCGACTCACTCGTACCTGAAGATTGTATCTCTTGCCAACTGACCTGTGTTAATGCACGAACAAAATGTACAATAGCCTCACCAGAAAGATTTGCAGTATTTGTGAATATACGATCTACGTTTCGAATCATATCTGCAGATCTACTCTCTTCCGCTATCTCTGCTTGATATCCAGAATCTGTATGTTTGAGCCCTCTTCGCAACGCAGCCTGGCCTGTCCTCCTTCCCATGCCAGTCGAAACTGTCGATCCTTGTCGTTTGATTACATCGGGGACTTCTTGCTCGCGGACTCCGGTCGATATAAGTTGGAATCGATCGAGTTGACTTATGCTCGTAAGGATGTCGCGCCAAGATTCACACAAAAGATTTGCTTCGGTATGTGCGATCTCCAACAAACATCTAAGGGCTTCAACGTTCTTTGACTTCATTTCGTTAAGATTATAAAGATTTGTGAAACGGGAAAGAGCTGCAACAAATGCCTGCCGCGGATCTGCGAGGTCAAATAGACATGATATGCGAATGGCAAGCTTAATACCCTCCATACACAATCTGATTATTTCGGGTTGATTGGTTTCTTGTATTTGACCAGACAAGGCAGTCAGATAAGCCATCCATGTGACTTCAAACATAGGTCCAACATGCTTGAAAGATTGAGCTAAAACATATTTTGAAGTTGATCCAGTCGCACGGACAGCTTCCTTCTTTTGTGCTCGCAACAAAGACTTGAACTGCTGTTCGGTTCGGTTTGCCATCTCTTCAGATGCGAGATTATATGCTTCTCGTTGCAAATCTCTACCGACAGTAGATAACGCTTGTCCAATGTTTGCGGCGAATCCACCAGTAGGTTGCGATACAAGACCTAGATTAGCGGCTGCTTCTCTTTCTGTGTTTAAAACAATTTCGTTGTTAACAATCTCGTTGAATACGCCTTGTAAATATTCGTCGGGGAGATCTGCACCATCATTGATTCCACGATTATTTTTTATAAAATCCTCGACCGACATTCTCTTTTTGACCTGCGCGCTGTGCTGATCGGTGTTAAGCATGATTACCGAATATGCAAGCACGTACCCAGTATCAGCATTCGCAAAAGCTTCAGGATTACCAGCTGTATATCTCTCGGCAAATTTTAACATTAATCGATCAATCTTCTGAGCCTCTCCCGGTAGTCGAAAGGTTTGAAGGAATCTCCGTAATGCATCGACAAATCTTAGCCTTGAAAAATCTAGTAGATCGACAAAGGCGTGCATGATGGCAATATGATCGGGATCTCCTTCACCAAGAAACTCTCCCAAAGCAGACTTGTTGATCTTGTCGTGTTTTATCAGAAATCGAGCGATATCCATGGGTGTATTTGCAGATATGAATCCGTCCTGCAATAATACTTTGATACCCTTTTTAGGTTTGATGTTGAATTGCTTGATAGCATTATTAAGTGCTGTCTTCTGTTGTTTTATTCGTTCCAGAGTTTCAGGGTCGTCTTCTGCGATTGGAGTAATGGGTGATCGTGGGACGTGATTATGCTCCTCGGAATACCGAAGAGCCATCGAAATAGCGCCATCAATGTGAGTCAGGTCGCGGACATCTTCATTAGAATCCCTGCTGACGGACTCGTCCAAGAATGCAGCTGTATGTGCTATACCTTGTTTTGCCCACGATATCATCGACCTCAAAGATTGAACCAAACATTCAATCGACTCCTGTTTTAGCACAAATTCCTGTCCGCCAGCACGATCATTTTCCGTGACAAGTGTGATTGCGCCCGTCGACAATGCACTTGGTAGGACACTTTTGTTTTGCCAATCTGATGAACCATATCTAGAATCATGTGACACCCTTGTTTCATAGAACGCATTCTCTTGCTCGACCGTCACATTCACCTGAGCGCTCGCTTGTCGTGATATATATTCAATAATTCGTTGGTACATATTATCCAATGCTGCTCGATCGCAGTCATAATTCAAATATGTTTCTACCAACGCTTTAGGGTCCTTGACGAGTCGGTAAAATATGTAAATTATATATTGTTTCTGAAACACAGGAGCCGTGCGTTTCTCGAGAATGGCCAAATAGATCTCCTTTAGAAAAACTTCAATCTCTCTTTTGAGCATGACTCGCAAATGCTGAAGCATGAGTGAAAATATTTCGCAACCGACCTCGAAAACACGATTGTTCGAACTAGAACCATTTCGACTTAGACTTAGACATAAATATTGTTTTGTCGCATTGATAAACGTTGTAGGCTCGTTATTGTTGCTACTCCTTATCGTCGCGTATGGTGACGTAAATATCTGTGGATGATTATATAAAATGTTGTGAATGAGGTGGAGTGACAGAAGCTTTGCACGCATGCCTTGCGATCTGATGTCAGCACCTTCTTCAACTGACAGTGGTTTGGTGCTGAGCTTGCACATTGCTCGAAGGACTAGAAAAGCATCCTTGATGTAAATTTCGTCTTCTTCGTCTTCATCTTGCGGTCTAGTATTATCGCCGTGAATCGAAATGGATGGAATCTCGTTTCCTGACACGCTTCTGTGTATTTCACGGGTTTGTTTGGCACGTGTCACCATTGTGGGTTCGTTATCACCTATACGTGCATCATCAAAGGTGGTCAGTGTTTCGAATGTCTGCAAAGTCATCTTTGGCCCATCTACATTTTGATGCTCGTTTGGCGTTTCTGTGTGGAGCGGTGTGAGCCTTTCATGTGGTGTCATACCGGCTGTATCCGGTGTATCGGGAGATAAAATAGACTCCAATCGAAAGTCAGTTTTTGTTTCACCACTTCCGGAATTGAAACGAGCCGCTCTCGCAACTATTCTCGCCTTGACTCTCTCAAACACAGTCCCACTCATTTGTGTTAGAGTTCCTTGGGCGATTTGTTGAGTGGGACTTGACCTTGACAACAGGAATATGTTGTATATCTGCCTGACAGACTTTAGTAGACCTGCACCATGCACTACAATCTTGTCATTTAAAATAGCGGACAGTAATGATTTTATTATCTGCATCTGCACCTCTACTGGGGTTTTTTCTCCCTGAAAGCAATCGCATATAGTATCTATCGCACGTTCGATGAGTGGTGGCTGATCAAGTGATGCTTGGACGTTGTCTGACAGGGCAAAATAAGAATACGATATTAGCTTGCCTATGCAGTTCAAAGCTGTGACGACTACAGGAATTGTAGATGATTTGCTTGCCAGATGTAGCGGAAGAAATATGGTTTCGGGATTCGCTTGTGTGAGTCCATCGGGTGTCCCTCTGATTGCAGATAAAGCATCTCTTGTAGCGTCTCCTAATGGCTTTCTCGTTCTAGCATCTCTGGATGCAGCTATTGTTTCGAGAGCTGTTGCCACAAAGACCATAGAGCTTCGGGCTGGAGGTCGGGCGGTAACATGTGTTGCATTTGTCGACTGTGACTCTGTTCTCGCCCTTCCGGAATTGACGTCCTGCTGTAGCTGCGACTCGCGATCAGAATTACTCTCCGGCAATGATTGTAGAATATTTCTGGTTGGAGTACTCGGAGCTGATATGACTGTCTCGGGGACAGTGTAACCACTCTGCTCGGGGGACACGATTTCAGGGGCGGCATGTCCATGGTCTACATCAGCTTTAGCTTCCTTCTCTGTAAGTGATTGTTCAATGCTTGGTATTTCAGTAACATTCTTGACTGGCGGCGACGTCGGTGGCGCGTGTTCAGCCGAGTCGTGAGCTGATCTTTCAACACTTGATGCAGATTCCCCTTCTAAAGCATCGACGAAACTTGACTGGTCGTGTTCATCCACCGTGCTTTGCGGTTCCGACATGGTCGCTTTATCTTATATTCCAGATTTCAGTGCGCGCCGTGCATGACCTACACGCGCTCATGGTTCATCGGATAGATTCCTCTCCTCTCTTTCCATACACTTGCGTAGATTGCTGTATCTTGTTCTGGAAGCCTGATCAAAATTAACATTCATGCCCTCCAGAAGCACTGGTATGATGAGATAGTTATACATCAACTCCCCGCATTCGATGAATTTCGTCGGATTTCGGTAACCGTATATAACAAACTTGTAGCTTTCGATAATGTCAATGACCTGACCAAGAGTTACATATCTGCCGCATAAAGTCACGATCAATTGCAGGCAAGATATTGCAATACGTCAGAGATACAACAGGACTTCACTGTTCATTGTTACTGTGCAAAAATGTCTGCCATCGCCACTCTGCGACGGGGTCCTAGCCGCTGTTCTAATAGTATTACTCGAACATTCACCGTCTGCAATGCGCAAAGGTAGGAACGGTCTGCAAGTACGACATTGTTACATGCCACTGACACCATACGATCTTAGAACATCCCAGCATGTCGTCTGGCGAGCACGCTCATACGCATCAAAATGTAATGCTACAGTATTCCTAACAGAATTATCGGACTGACAAGATTTAAGCATTCCCGTCTCACAATATCGTAACAATGCCGGCGTTGTCACCAACTATGCAGAGTGGAAATATAGGTACTTGGCAAAAGAAAGTCGGGGATTCGATAGCGCCTGGCGACGTTTTGGTCGAAATTGAAACGGATAAAGCACAAATGGATTTTGAATTCCAAGAAGAAGGTGTCCTAGCAAAGATATTGAAAGACTCTGGTGAGAAGGATGTCGCTGTTGGAAATGTAAGGGTCTCAAAACACATTCAAGTGGTAAATGACTAAATGCTTCCAGCCAATTGCAGTAATGATTGAAGAGGGTGGTGATGTGTCGGCATTTGATTCATTCACCATGGAGGATGCTGGTGGAGAGAAATCTAACTCAAAGCCTGCAGAAAAGGAGCCGAAACAAGAGGCGACGGATGCATCAGAACCCCCACAGAGAGATAGCAAAACATCACCCGGGAAACCCAAAGAAGAAAAGGACATGTCAGATAAAAAGCCAGAAGAATCCGAGACATCTTCGATAGAGTCAGAGTCATCTGGAGGGCGACTGCAGACTGCACTTGACCGTGAGCCTGCAATAAGCCCTGCAGCTAGAAAGTTGGCACTAGAAAAGAGCATTGCTATTTCTCAAGTAAAAGGAACTGGTCCCAAAGGTAGAATAACGCGAGAAGATATTGAGAAAGCAAAGACAACAGTAATCTCGGCTCCGCCAACAAACTCTGGCTCAACCCCTGCTGCGTACGAGGATAAGCCAGCTTCATCCATGCGTAAGACTATCGCTGTTCGACTTACCCAATCTATGAACCAAAACCCACATTATTTTGTCCAATCAACGGTCTCAGTGACGAAGCTCATGAAACTTCGACAGGCATTGAATGCATCTGCGGATGGAAAATACAAACTATCCGTCAACGACTTCTTGATCAAAGCTGTAGCAATAGCCGCACGCAAAGTTCCAGCGGCGAACTCAAGTTGGCGCGAAGACGGTGCGAATGTATATGTACGACAACATAACTACGTCGATGTTTCAGTGGCCGTGGCTACACCCGTGGGACTTATGACACCAATAGTGAAGAGTGCTCACGTAGCAGGTTTAGAATCCATCTCCACGGCGATGAAAGATCTGGGAAAACGTGCACGTGACGGGAAACTCAAACCGGAAGAATATCAAGGCGGCACAATCACGATATCAAATATGGGCATGAACGCGGCGGTGGAACGTTTCACGGCTGTGATTAACCCGCCACAAGCATGCATAGTAGCCGTGGGAGCTCCAAAGAAGGTTGCAGTCCCTGTTGAGAGTGAAGAAGATGATAATGGAATTGAATGGGATGAACAGATTGTATTATCAGGAAGTTTTGATCACAAGGTCGTTGACGGTGCTGTGGGTGGAGAATTCATGAAGGAGTTGAAAGCTGTCATTGAGAACCCTTTGGCCATGTTGTTGTAGATTTGATCACTTAAGCAAGCAATTCATATATCCTGTATGCTAAATCTTATAGAGGACTTGACGTGAATTTTTCAAAGGTGAAGTGAACCAATATCACATCACGATATCGAAGTCGTGTGAGCATTCATCTCTTTTTTGTACAAATAGTTCTCTTTTACTCTGTTACTTTCTTATCATAAATTCAGGATTACGGTTGTTGAAGTTGACTTACAACTTACGAACAAACTTGGCGACGACTTCCGCACATGCATAATCAAGAACGATATCCCCACTAAGGTTTTCTTTTCTGCAGTCCTTGTTTCTGCTAAAATCTTCTCACACTTCCAACAGGTTCTTTTTTCTCCGTCTCTGTTGTAATCCAAATCGTCACGCGAGACGATTTATAACGAACGTGCTATATTTTCCGTACTTCTGAGACTCCAGCGCAGAATGGCCAAAAGGGTAGATAACATTGCAATTATTGTGACTGTGCTCATTTACTAACTATGATCAGCGAAGGGATGTCGGGGACGATGAAAGTTCACAGCCCAAGAAAAGAATAAGCAAAGGCAAGCCCAGAAACGAGATTAAGAATCAAAAGCTGGAGGATGATGGCAAAATCCACACCTCGCTTTCTCAGGTGAGGAGTGTTGCTGAAGTAAGTTCATAATCTGTCTGGCCATGATACGTGACCTAATATAGGACAGCTACAAATCGATGGATTCTACACACAAACCATTACACTAAAATCAAGCAAGCCATTCGCTACTTCGAATGTAAGAATGCCAAGTTGAGAGACTGTACTCCAATTACTGAATTTTCATAGCTTGTCATATCTGAAGGTGTCTTTAAAGGATCTCAGGCAATACTGCTAAATTCCGAGCCAAATAATGCCTCTAGCTTCCTCAAACTACCAGCAGAACTGAGGAACATGATTTACAGATTTCTATTTCAAGAAGATAAAAACACAATTTACTTCTCGACACGGAGCCTGAAATCGGAGAATCGACCTTCCATGGCGTCCGAAAATGAACTTTTATCGATGAGAAGACGATTAGAGACACCGTTTGAGTACATAGCGATCTTCACAGCCAATCGGCAGATTTATGAAGAAGCGGCCCCTTTATTCTATGCTATGAAAACTTTCAGAGTAGCCTCCTTCCAGAGGTTCTCCACTTTTCTGAGGAAACTCGGAGACACGATAAAGTTGATCCGACGAATATATATTGATGTTTATGATCAAGCTCAGCTACATATGTGCTTTCGATATCTGGAAAAGGCAGTGGACATTGAAAGTATCATGCTAAATCCCTATCATTGGGGACCAGATGAGATGAAAGCCCTAGTTCGATACTCGTATCCGTGGCCTCGTAGTAGCAACATCGGAAGGTCATATGGGCCCATCGCAAGAGCTCTTACTACGTGCTTCCACGACTTCCTAATTCATCGTTACGACATTACTCGTAATAAAAAGGAAGTCCTACAGCTTTTCGAGTTGGATCTGTCACATAAATCTCTTGTTCATAAAATATGGTCCAACGAAGAGAAAGACGAAATTCGCACGAATTTGATTGAATTTATGGACGATTTTCGCAAAGCAATCTCGGATAGGCTGGACGATTACGATGTTGTAAAGGCAGAGCGCCAGCGAAGATTGAGAGACAAAGAGTTGGAAGTGGAATCGAAACAATTAGAAGAAGAAGCTGCCGAAAACGATTTTTCTTACCTTGAACGTAGTATTGCAGGGGCACGGCGTGAGACTGGTCGTCCAAAAAGAGATGCAGTTGTCAAACATAACTTTATCTATCAAGAGTGAATCGGAGAAGAGCAAACAGACCTGTTGCATTTTATATCATAGCATTTTTCGTATGTAACGTTATGTAGTATAAATACACAATGAGCTACTGTACATCCATTTGGTAATTGCGGTTAATCATCGGTTAAATCAGGCTTCCGCAAGTGAAGCGATTAGTTACTTGAGGATAGAAGTTTCCAGACTTTTTTTCAAGGGTCCAAAGTCATTGGCTTGGAATTATAAGATTACCTTGTTTTCAACACTATCAATTCTACGCCAAGGGAAGAATATTCAATTGACTTGCGAACAATATGTCGTATGCTATTATCTATTCAATCTGCTGGTTGAATCTTTACTAACACCAATTCTAGTGTTGTAGGACTTGATTTCGGTACACAAAATGCAGTCATTGTAAGTCCAGACTCGTACTGGAAAGAGCTGGTTTTCTTGTTCATATGCTAATTACAGTAATCGTAGGCTGTGGCTCGTAATAGAGGTGTTGATGTCATAACAAATGAAGTTTCCAACCGTGCTACACCATCATTGGTTGGTTTCGGACCAAAAGCCCGATTTCTAGGAGAATCAGCCAAGACGCAAGAAGTATCAAACCTTAAGAACACTGTCGGATCATTGACACGCTTGCTTGGACGATCATTCAAAGATCCTGATGTGCAGATCGAGCGGGAATTCGTTTCGGCTCCTCTAGTAGACATTAATGGACAGGTCGGTGTTGAAGTGACATATCTTGGAAAAAAAGAGCAATTCACTGCCACACAAGTCACAGCCATGTTTCTGTCCAAAATCAAACAAACAGCGGCGTCAGAGTTGAAATTACCAGTGAATGATATGGTCATTGCTGTGCCTGCATGGTATACAGACGTCCAACGTCGCGGTTTACTTAATGCTGCCGAAGTTGCTGGAATCAACACTCTTAGACTTATAAATGAGACTACAGCTACTGCTCTCGGATACGGTATCATAAAGTTAGATCTACCAGGACCGGATGAGAAACGGAAACGAGTCGCATTCGTCGATATTGGTCATAGTAATTACACATGCTCGATTGTAGAAATGCAAAAGGGTGAATTAAAAGTAATGAGTACGGCTTATGATAGACATTTTGGTGGTAGGAACTTTGACAAGGCCATTATTGATCACTTTGCAAAAGAATTCAAGGAGAAGTTCAGACTTGATATCAATGATAACCCCAAGGCTCGTGTCAGAGTTGCCGCGGCTTGTGAGAAGCTCAAAAAGGTTCTCTCGGCCAACGCAAGCGCTCCCATCAATATTGAATCACTCATGAATGACACTGATGTTAGAGGAACGCTGAGAAGAGAAGAGATGGAAGAGTTATTGAAACCATTATTGGAACGCAGCATAATACCTCTTGAGCAAGCTCTTGCTGACGCAAAGTTGAAGGTTGAGGATATTGACACAATCGAGCTTGTAGGAGGTTGTACACGAATCCCCGCATTGAAGAACGCTATTCAACAATTCTTCGGAAAACCCCTATCATTCACATTAAACGCCGATGAAGCTATCGCTCGTGGTTGTGCTTTCAGCTGTGCCATACTTTCTCCAGTATTCCGTGTACGAGATTTTTCAATTCACGATATTGTCAATTATCCTATTGAATTTACTTGGGAGAAGAGCGCAGACATTCCCGATGAGGACACCAAACTGACATGTTTCACCCGTGGCAGCGCTATGCCTTCTACAAAGATTCTCACTTTCCACCGACGTCACCCCTTTGATATTGAAGCAAGATACTCCAAACCAGAGACTCTACCGGGCAAGGTAAACCCTTGGATTGGTCGTTACAGCGTCAAAGATGTCAAGAGTGTACGAGTCGAAGGCGAAGATGAGTTTATGATTTGCAAGATCAAAGCACGATTGAACTTGCACGGTATACTTAGCGTTGAGCAAGCATATCACGTAGAAGATGAGGAGTTTGAGGAACCCATCCCAGAACCAAAAGAAGATGAAACCAAGAAAGATGCTGATGTAAGATTCCTTAATTCCATGGCTGTCTGAACTTATGATACTAATTGTTTCACAGGCAATGGATACTGACAAGCCAAACGGTGATAAGCCTACTGTGCCCAAGACACGAAAGGTCAAGAAACAAGTCCGAAAAGGTGACTTGGGACTATCAGCTGGTACTTCTTCTCTCGACCCAACCATCGTTCAGAAGTATTTGGAACTGGAGAATACCATGATGATGGAGGACAAACTCGTGGCAGATACTGAAGACAAGAAGAATGAATTAGAAGCCTTTATCTATGAACTCCGAGGCAAGATTGACGGGGCATATTCAGATCATTCTTCAGATGATGAAAAGGCAAAGATTCATGCCAAACTAGAGCAATGCGAGGTAAGTCCCGACACGAAATAACAAATATTTGTGCATTTACTGAAGCGATCAACAGAATTGGCTATATGAAGATGGAGAAGATGCAAGCAAGGCAGTTTATACCAGCAAGATTGAGGAAATTCGTGGTGTCGCAGGACCAATCATTCAAAGATTCAACGACAAGATTGAGCTGGAAAGACAAGCACTTCAAAAGGCACAAGAAGAAGCTGCTGCTAAACGTAAAGCCGAGGAAGAAGCACGAGCAAAGACTACAGAAGCATCTCGAAAAGATACTGAAGGCGATAAGACGAGCGGTGTTCCAGATCAAGAAATGACTGATGCTGCTCAAGGTGATGGTCCACAAATCGAGCAAGTGGATTGAACGGGACTCTCAAAAGAAGATTCGATGACTAAATTGTCATCATGCTCGAGATAGATCTAGATATATCACCAAATGTTTTTTATGTTATAGAGCGTAGTTATAAAGTAGATATCACGATATAATAATCATCAATGATAAATAAACGACAGGCCAATAGTTAGCAAATGATCTCTGATTTTATATCATGTGACCAAGTTCTCGGTGAATCAGTTTTTCCGAGCCCGTGTAAGAAAGTGTGGTCAGAGAGTAGTGCCAAGAGTTTTTGGCGGATCAAGAAAGTCAAGAAAGTCTTTACCAGCGAAATATTTCTTCGACTCTCTGATTAGTACATCGCTTTCGTACCAATACAACAACAATGTCTCACCGAAAGTTCGAAGCGCCACGTCACGGTTCATTGGCATTCTTGCCTAGAAAGAGAGCCGCAAGACACCGAGGAAAAGTGAAAAGGTGGGCATCAATTCCACATCTATTCGACATGTAGTTTATTGACATGTATTCTCTCAGTTTCCCCAAAGATGACCCAAAGAAACCTGTCCACCTCACTGCAGCCATGGGATACAAGGCCGGTATGACCACAATCGTTCGTGATTTGGACAGACCTGGTGCAAAGATGCACAAGAAGGAAATTGTCGAGGCATGCACAGTCATTGAAACTCCTCCAGTATGACTAAACTATCGCTACAAGACAAGGGTCAAGGTATACTAATAACAATAATAGATGATCGTTGTTGGAATGGTTGGATACATTGAGACTCCTCGTGGTCTTCGATCTCTCACCACAATCTGGGCCGAACATCTCTCAGATGAAGTCAAGCGCCGATTCTACAAGAACTGGTACAAGTCAAAGAAGAAAGCATTCACCAAATACGCTCTCAAACACGCCGAAACGGACGGATTTATTCAACGCGACATGGCCCGCATCAAAAAATACTGCACAGTCGTCCGTGTTCTTGCACACACTCAAATCAGCAAGACTCCTCTCCGACAAAAGAAGGCTCACCTTATGGAAATACAAGTCAACGGTGGTGCCGTAGCTGACAAGGTCGACTTTGCTTTTGGTCTTTTCGAGAAGCCAGTCGAGATCAACTCAATATTCGAACAAGATGAGATGATCGACTGTATCGCCGTCACAAAAGGTCACGGATACCAAGGTGTCACATCTCGTTGGGGAACAAAGAAGTTACCTCGTAAGACCCACAAAGGTCTCCGAAAGGTCGCTTGTATTGGTGCATGGCATCCTGCTCACGTACAATGGACTGTTGCCCGTGCTGGTCAAATGGGTTACCATCACAGAACTAGTGTCAACCACAAGATTTACAGAATTGGAAACGGAGAAGATGCCGGTAACGCATCTACAGAATATGATATTTCCAAGAAGCAAATCACACCGTATGTTTACTTTTTTTTCTCTTCCATTGTTTGCAAATGTACTAATTATTCTCAACAACAGTCTCGGTGGTTTCGTAAGATACGGTATCGTCAAGAACGACTTTGTCCTTCTCAAGGGTTCAGTACCAGGAGTCAAGAAACGAATAATGACTCTTCGTAAGACAATGTTCACACAAACAACCCGCAAAGCAACAGAAAAGGTTGAACTCAAATGGATCGACACATCTTCCAAATTCGGTCACGGTGCATACCAAACTCCTGCAGAGAAGAAGCAATTCATCGGAACGGTCAAGAAAGATCTTGTTCATGACCACGGTGCTGCTCCAGCTGCTGGCGCTTCTACAACTGCTGCTGCCAAAGATGCAAAAACTACAACATCTTCATCAACAGCAAGCAAGTCTAAAACTGCATCTCATAAAAGCAAGTAGATTTTAGATTTCTAGAGTAGAAATGTTGCAATGCATGTTATGTTAAAAATGAATCCTTTCTTGCCATGACATGTTAGGTTGTATGTGACCATAATCCCTGAGCCCGCTTGTTTCGTAGTCCAAATATATGAATACCCCTATTTAGATATTCACAACTAATTACGTCCAATTACCAACCCCTCTTACAGCTCCCAATTTGAACATGTTGGAGTCATTATCTATAAAGTAGCTTTCTGCTTATTCTCTCTACTTCTTCACGTAATAAGCAATAAAGAAGAGCTAGATTTCAGACATGAGCCAAGCTATAAAGACTAGTAATAAGATCTACCCATCTCTAAGTCAGGTCGCGATTGTAGCTGGTGCATTCAAGATATTACTCTGGCCAGCTTAGTACGTGATACATTTATTATTTACTTTCATGGTAAGCTAATCAAAAGTTGGTGATTTAGCAAGTCTACAGACTTTGAAGTTCATCGGAATTGGCTAGCAATTACTCATACCCTGCCTGTCAAAGAATGGTATTACGAGGTAAAAATCACCTTACTAATTCCACATCACCTTTGACTCTCGACCTATTGCGTTCGTAACATATAAGTCATTCGAGAGGTTGAGACTGACTGGTCGTAGAAAACTTCCGAATGGACATTAGACTACCCTCCCTTTTTCGCCTATTTCGAATGGCTACTAAGTCAACCGGCAAAATACATCGACCCTGGGATGCTCAATGTTGGTAACTTGAATTACTCTAGCGATGCGACGATATATTTTCAACGTACCACTGTGTTGTTTTCGGAACTTTTACTTTTAGCTGCTTTATATTTGTGCGTAACGAAAACAGTTCTATCACATTTACTACAATACTAATGGATTGACTGATTACAGCTTTTCAGCACTAACTCCTCAATCTGACCGACGCACTACTCATCTCCTTAGCCTTTCTGTTCTGCTATCGCCAGGTTTGTTGATCATAGACCACATTCATTTCCAATATAATGGCGCTATGTATGGTATCTTACTCTTCTCTCTACTCTTCACACTACCTGCTTCAAAGAAATTCATTCCTACCATGATTCGAGAAAGAATACCGCAGAGTAATCTGCTACTGTCTGGTCTTTTATTTGCGGCGCTCTTGTGTATGAAGCATATCTACCTCTATCTCGCGCCGGCTTACTTTGTCTTTCTTTTACGAAGCTGTTGTCTTGTAAATCCGACCGGGGGGCATAACATATTTGCGACGCGGCTCAATCTTACGAATTGCATTCTGTTGGGAGGAGGAATAGCGAGCATAGGTAGTATAGCATTTGGACCATTCATCTTATGGGGTCAGATCGGTCAAGTAATTAGTAGATTATTTCCCTTTGCGAGGGGCTTGTGCCATGCTTATTGGGCTGCTAATGTTTGGGCTTTATACTCTGCTCTAGACAGGGTGGGAATTGCAGGTAAGTGGACTGGTAGTAGATGAAGCAAAATCATTGTTTAATAGTCTATGTATAGTTGCGCCTTTACTTAAGATATCTGTCAAAAGCAGTGCAGTCAGCAGTGCTACGAGAGGTTTGATTGGTGACACGGCATTTGCGGTTCTACCAGAGATCACGCCAAGAATGACATTTATATTGACTCTGGTCGCTCAAATTGTAAGTCATGATCATAGATTCTGATATAGGCTGACTCCATTAACATTGCATTTTTAAGCCACCTCTATTCAAACTCTTCATCTATCCTACAACAGCAAATTTTATCGCAACAACAGCCTCATGTGCATACGCCTCCTTCCTCTTTGGATGGCATGTTCATGAAAAGGCTATTCTGCTAGTTTTGATACCGTTCACACTACTTCTCTCACCACATATCTCCAGTCCACGGGACAGTAGGCGATATTTCTCTGCCTTTGTTCCATTAGCTGTAGCTGGACACGTTGCCCTGTTTCCTCTGTTATACGAGGCGAAAGAACGAGTGATCGCGATTGGATATACTTTGTTATGGTTGATATTATCTCTTGGAAGTCTGTCTGGCGCTCTTTTCCAACAATCGCGACAAGAGAACAAATCAACGTCACCTCTTTCACTTACATCGATACAATTAATCACAAAAGCTTATATCGCTGGGTTTATACCGATATTATTATACGTGAATATATTACATTCTGTTCTGTTTAGTCAGAAGTGGGAGTTCATCCCTTTAGCTTTGCAGAGTACATACTGCGCAATTGGAGTTGTAGGAAGTTGGATCGGTTTCACGTGGATATATTTTAATTCTGAGCCTGAAGTTAGCAAATAGAGTTGTTGCCTGGACTCGTTGCGACATCGTAAGAAGTGTCATATATTCGAAAGAAAAGGACCGAAGTGGGAGCGAGGGAGTGCCGTCCAACACGACAATTCTCGAGAATGCCAGAATGTGCGGTGGTTCAGACAAAAAGTTACTTTTCTAGCCCCGCATTTGACGATTGTAATTGATGTACGGTCACGTCATCAATATTATTTATAAGCCAACTTAGACACCCTGACTGTTTCATCGTAGAATACAAATTTGATGTTACAAATACTTTTGAAAGTATATGTCACTAACATCACCTTGACAAACTTATCTAGAACAAAATACTTGAAAATACCAACAAAGCAAAACGCCACGAGACTTTCTGTCCGATCTATATAATCCTTCATGTCCCGCTGATTTCAGTGTCTTTCTTTCCATCAGTCCATTCTCCCTCACTCTTTCCTTCTCTTCCATTAATTGACTACGAAAAGATACAGCAGTAATGTGTATATGGTATAAGCTTGCGCTCGGACACTTACCAGAGCCCGTTAATGTTAACGATATTTCAGAATGGAATGCTAAGAAATCGATCAACAGTAATTGGTTCGTTCATCAAGCTTGTTCTGAATTAGCCCAACTGGGTATACACAACCGTGTTCAACCGATGTATATAGACTCGTGTAGACCTGAGAACATGAGAATTTGCAAAAATACCTACCAGGTCAAAGCTCAGCTGTTGGACGGGACAATGAGAGATACCTACCTATACCGCAAGCAGACAACGCCAGCCGCACTAGGTCCGGACATGGTGAAGATAGTTTCTTCAGAGTGGCTTAAATTCCAAAGCGATATGATCTCAACAGGCCCAAAGTTTGATGGTGCCACAGTTAAACAGCAGAAGGATAGGAGAATCACCACTCTCGCAGAGCTTACAATTCGTACTGCCATATTCAGTCTTAGTCGCTACGAAGCATCAAAGCAACCATTCAAAGAGTTCGAACGCAAACTTAGTGCCGTCTCGGGAGATGTTGCTCAGAACTTGGTGAATATATTAGGTGATGCTAAAGTGAAGTTGGATGATATGCATATAGCATTGCAAAACACGAGGAAAATATACGAGACCTTTGTGTTCAATAGAGTCGTAATAGCTATTGATACAAAAGAGGCAAAGGGAAATGCAAAGGAAAGAGCAGAGGCAAACGGAGTGGCAAGGGCAAAACAGGCAGTGGCAGAGGCAGAGGCAGCTGAAAAAGCAAGGGTAAACTTGGAAACGTTTGCTGAATCGGCGCTGGGGGTTTCCTTGGTTCTTGGACCTTGCGATTCTGAAATTCGTCTAGATTATATGCGTATTGAAAGATGGGATCACGCGACTTACGTGCTTATGGACCAATATTTACGACAGTGCAAAAGCAGTGTTGAGCAGACCGCTGGTCTTGATTGGAAATCCCGCAAACAAGGAGATGGCAGTACATTAATCTTCGAAGATATGATCTTGCTTGACCATTGTTTACAAATGTGTTATAGAAGTATAGCGTACCTTCATGCCCATAAGTTTCCAGATGGAAGCACTCATTCTACTCGTAAGTTAGCAGCAAATTGACCACGAAACATTCTTAGGGCTGACATATTACTAGCTCACGCTAATAGCCTAGCTTGGTCAAATGACTTTCTTGGAATGATATTGAGCACGATAAGAGATTTCTTTAAAAAGTTCCTTGGGGTTCTGAAAGCTGAAAATATGCAAGCTAACAATGACTACAAAGCGGCTAGCTCCCATTTTATAACATTCTTTGAAAGGATTGCTAAACAAGGGTTGGGAGCACCTCGAAACCCGATCAGTATTGTGAATCACGGTTCCGATTTCCCGAGTCCTGTCCCATCAACATCTCGTCCAAAGCAAGGAAGACAACCCGCGCAAAGTAGTCAAAGTAGTCAACCGGCGCAAAGTACCTCGACTAATAGCAGAAGTCACCACGATGTTATGGGATTCGGAAATATACTGAAAAATAATTGACGATGAAGAAGTGGAGGACCATAACGATATGACGTGACATGCATGCTATACGAGTACATAGATCCCGATAGTTATATTTGGCGAGTGTGATTTAGATTGCGGTATTTAAATGATGTTAATGATGTTTTTTATAGCCTACACTGAACCACAAATTATAAAACGACTTACTAACTAACTGCTTCACTAAACCCTATATATGTATTTAATTTCTGCCTATACCTAGGCCCCGACATCCTTTCAGTATGACCACATAATGTTCATGACTCTCAATCTCTCTTATCCTCCTATACACGTGCTTTCCTACTAGCGCTAGATTTTCCGACTTCATCTTATATAAGACTTGACCTTTTCAAGATTTGACATCATAATCCATATCCCTTTTATCTCCATGGAAATAGGATACAGTAAATAAACCATTTTATAGAGGTTGATAAAAATGTTAAAAACAGGTTTCTAATTTTCTCATGAAGATGAATAAAGTTGTGAGATTCTGAAACGCGCCTTAGATGACCCTTTGGGAAAATGTAAAGCACGGGTCAAAGAAGATAGAGACTGAGGTTCTCAACCTCGGCTGACTAGAATTATCTCCTTAGTCCTATGTTTCTGTTCACGTATCTGTCGGAGGTCTTCTGCAGCCTTTTAACAGATGTTTTGGCACGAGGCTGATCACATGCCGAATACGTCAAAGCTAATACTAGTGGCCGTCGTGCCAAGAGTTTGTTTGGAAGATAGATTTCTTGCCTTGATTAGATTGGTTCGTCATGATCTAACCACTTTTGGCGGTAATATTAATAGATTTTAGCCTCTGGTAGCTTCGAGAGGAAAGTAATCCCGCGCGCTGACCTGGTCTCAACAGGCAGTGTCAAATCACCTTTTAAATGGCGCGTTGAATGGCTACAGAACACCTTCATAACTCCAACTGGGGAAGACTTGTGATTCTGGCGTAATACAACTAACATACTCAATCTTGATTGGTCCGTTTTCCATGTAATAAAACACCAACAACATTGTTAATTAATTGATGTTGTAAAGTGTCGAACTATGGTTCGTAGTAAAACCCAACACAATTTGTAATTTTAAATCTTAATTATCTTGCAGTAGTTTGGTTCCATGGTTTCTCGATGTTAGTAGTCTGGACCCTTGTTATATAACATTGGACCCTTGTTATAGACGAAATTTACCCTTGAACAATTTTAACAATGCTTAGTTACAGTGTGCTAGCAAACTTTCTGAAAATCAGACGTTTGAAACACCAACAAAGCGAACCACAATTAGACCTGCTGGCCCGAATTTACTTAATACACGGCTCCCATGCCCCGCTAGCTTTAGCAAATCCTTCCTCACCATTTCCTTTTTGTTAAATAATTGACTACGAAAAGAAACAGCAATAATGTGTATATGGTATAGGCTTGCAAATTATGATACGACAGATATTGCTAATAAAAAATGGTATGTCCATCAGGCTTGTTCTGAATTAGCCGTTCCAGGTATGAAAGACCATGATGGGCCGATCTTCATAGACTCGTGTAGCGCCGAGAACATAAGAGTTTGCGAAGATACTTACCAGATCGCAAGTTCGCTATCTAGCAACATAACGAGAGAAGTTGAAACATACTGCAGAAGGATGAGGCCAGCCGCGATAGATAAGAAATTTCTTGACACTTCGTCCAAATGGAGGATCTTCCAGAGGGGATTGCATACCTACGGCCCAAAATCGGAGAACTATCCACTAATAGACATAGATCGTAAGATATTCAAGACGGGAGCAGAGCTTACAATCCGTACTGCCTCATTTAGTCTTAGTCGCTATCAAGCCTTACAGCGACTATTTACCGAGTTCGAACACATTCTTCCTACTGTCTCGAAAGACCTTACTCAGAACTTTATGGAAGTTTTCAGTGACGCTAAAACGAAGTTGACTGTTATGTCCAAGGCATTGCAATACACGAAACTGATATACGAGTCATATGCGACCGATTGGGGTCAATTAGCTAAACGTCATGCAGCAAAGCCTGAGCGAGATATAGAGGTGGCGGAAATTTCACATGCAGATACGCGTGCAAAGGCAAAAGCAAAGGCAAATGTAGGGGCAACGGCAAAGACAGAGGCACAGGAAGAGATAACGGCACTGGCATGGGAAACAGATAGAAAGTTGACATGGTTCGCAAAGTCGCCGTTGGGGTCTAACTTAGTTGCTAGACCATGCAATTCGCCGATTCGCCTAGATTTTATGCTTATTACAAAATGGGACCCCGGAAAATATAGGGATGTGTGTTCATATCTAAAAACGCTCGATGGCCTTGTTGCATCGATAGATGAACTGACTTTGGTGGTATTCTCGGATATGAAGAATCCGGCCGGACCATTAATATTCGAGATTGTGATCTTGTTTGACTATGGTTTACGAATGTGTTATAGAAGTATAGCGTATCTTCGTGACCATGGTCACCCAGACGAAAGCACTAATCCGAGTTGTAAGTCATCAGCAAGCTGATCACGGAATAAATCCACGGGGCTGATATAATACTAGCTCACACTGACACCTCTAAACATTTAGAATGGTTTCTGGAAGTTATATTGAGCTCGATACAAGGGTTTTTTAGGAAGTTCAATGAGGTTCTGGAAAAACATCATAAGCAGGAAGAAGATTATAAGCAGGAAGAACGTTATAAGCAAGTCAGTTATGGGATTGGAAAGGCTAGCGCCTTCTTCCAAAGTATTGGTCAACATGGATTGGGAGCATCTCGGAACGCGAACAGTGCTGTGGATCACAATGCTAATACTTCGGGTCTTGTACCTTCAAAATCTCTTGCAGTGTATCGTAAAAGACCAGCCGAAAGTATGTCTGGAAGCGAAAATAATGACCACGACCAAGAAATCCGCCACCCACAAATCCGCCATCAACAAAATCTCGACCAACAAAACCGCAGCCAGGAACCCATCCGAGAGACCCACGACGGTTCTACCAGTAACCCTATGGATTTAAGACATGTACTTGGGTAATCGACCATCGAGAAGTGAAGGAGCATGAAGTTTGACGGGACACGCGGCTTTACGAGCAGATAGTTCTTTGATAGTTACATTTCGGCGAATGTGATTTAAATTGCAGCATTTCAATACGATGATGTTTGGTGTAAGTAGAGCTTATAAAGCATAAAATGACTCACTGAATGGATTGACTGCTCCACTAAACCCTAGATGCGTTTATTTTCTGACTATATCTGTGCCCGACCTTCTTCGACTGACTAATCTTCTTGTCCATTCAAATTCTTCAGGACGTTCAATCTCTCCTCATCTCCATACACATGAACAGAAGACATGATGATCAAAACTTGTAAAATAATATATATATATATATATATGCTTGTTTGTCTATAAGTACACTATATAGCTTTACCTATCCATCTATATCTAGAAATAGGTGTTGTTTGCTATATTTCATTTCGTCGTCGTTATTTCTTCTTTACTTAGATACTGTTAAATTATCTGAATAAACTCCTCAACCCCTCCATCCTCTCCTTCACATTCAAAGTCTTGCCCTCTCCATTCGTCCCTCCCCCACCCAGAGCCTCGTTCGCTAATCTCAACTTTTGTTCCTGCAATTTAACAATCTTTCCCTCGAAGCTGTCTCTCATGATAAACTTGACAATCTTCACCTGTCTCGTCTGTCCCAATCGATGGACTCTGTCTACAGCCTGAGCTTCAACGCCGGGATTAAATTGCGGTTCCATCATGTATACCCTACTAGCGGCTGTGAGATTCAACCCTTGTCCACCGGCGCGAATGGAGATGAGAATCACGGTGATAGCGGGGTCTGTGCGGAACTGTTCCAACACGCGAGAACGCGCCGACACGGACATTTTCCCATCGAGACGGACGTGGGAAATCGATGCTTTGTTGAGCGCGAGAGAGATTAGATCGAGGTATTGCGTCCAACCGGAAAATACGACCGAGCGAATAGGTGGTTCTCCGGGTGGTAAGAGGGAAGATTCGATGGCGGATTCTTGAAGACAAGATAACAATGCTTGGACTTTTGTGTGTGGACCGCTGTAGCTTGACGATTTGGCTTGAGGGTTTGCACGGACTTCTGCTCGACGAGCTTCTTCGGCGAGAATACCTGAGCGGGTAATTGTTGGAAAAGAAATGCGGATATATGTTTGACAGATGGGACATGTCGAGTAATTATCCGACGAACAAGCGTTTTTGATATCTCGAGTATAAGATTCGATACATCTGTTGCAGAGGAGATGATAACACGGTGTCATGTAGCCTAATACTTCTCCTTTTTTAGTTTCTGCTTCACTATCGGATGATTCATCTTCGTCGTCGTCTTCAGTTTCGGAAATCTCCTTTTCTGATCCGATTTCTTTACTACATCCAGCACAGAGATTTGCATTACTGTCACGCATCATGCTCAAAGTACTGTAGATTTGATAATCTGATAAAACAGGTTTGTCATCATCTTCATCTCCAAGATCGATTGCAGTACCCATAGTTCTTCCGTCAAGTAACTTCATATCTTCTTCGCCTAATAATTCACGACCATGACAACAAATCAAACGAAGACGAGTGATAAACGTCAACATATGAGCTGTACCTTTACCACGTAATCCACTTGTACTGAGCATTGCTTGGACTCTTTCTGTAGAATCTTTGGCAAATGCCTCGTACAAACTACGTTCTTCATCAGTAAATGCCAATTCAATCCTTTCAAGTTCTGCGTCTTCGATATTGATTTTCTTTTTGGATCTTCTCAACATGATACTACTGACTAAAAGTTTAAGATTTGGCAAGACTTGTTCATTACCAGACTTCCAAGCAGAAGTAAAATATTGTTCCCATGCTCCTTTTTCATCAAAAGGTTTAATCTTAATGAATTTGATCAAAGCACCGAGATCATCGAGTCTATTTTGTACAGGTGTTCCTGTGACAGCCCAACGACGTGGACTAGAAAGCGCACAACAAGCATGAAACGTTCCAGTCTGCATATTTCTAATCATATGAGCTTCATCCAACACAACTCTGAACCAATTCAATCTAGCGATAGCTTTGTATCTACTTCTTGAATTACGTAATTCTGGAGTGACTGTCGAATATGTCGAGATGACAATATCATAATTTGCAAGATCGTCCTCATCTTGAGGTCTTTTATAGCCATGATGTATAAAATATTTAATTTTTCCTTTTGATACATCAAGATGAGCTTTAATTTGTTCATCCCAATTACTCAAAACACTCTTGGGACAAACAATAAGTGTGGCTCGAGTATTTCTGGTCACGGTTGGATTTGCAGCCTTGACTTCTTTTGATGGTTTCTGTTTCCCAAATTCAATTGCTTCATCTCTCGTGACTGCGATTCTGGATAAAGTGCTCAATGTTTTTCCAAGTCCCATTTCCTCGGAAAACAATCCTCCATGACAAATAGGAATCTTATTTGCCACTTCACCAGTAATAACGTTATACCACACAGTCGATCGATCTGGTTGGACTCTAGTCTTCCACATTCTGACATCTTCATCTTCATCATCCTCGTACACAGTCTCTTTGTTTGTCATCCAATACAATGCCTGCTTTTGGTGTTCAAGTAAAGGTGTTTTGACCAGTAAAGTATTCACTTCCATCAACGGTAATCCTTCAGAATTGGGTAAATTATCAATGATATTCTGTACATCATCCTTGATCTCTTCGACAGATCTAAAGTGATAAGATGTGTTGGTGTTAGTGATTGTTGATTTGGTCATTACGTTTGCAAGTGATTTTTCCCCTGGTGTATGAAGTTTTGGTAGATGGGGATTAACAATCTCTTTACCTTTTACCAAATCAGTCACAGGTGAATATAAATAATGTTGCTTCTGACTGAGCGTTTTGCCAATACCAACGACGTATTTAAAAGCCGCAAAAAGAGTGATATGGCATTGCATATTTTCAGAAATCGCCTGACCAACCTGTTCGCCCGGCTTTCGTGGTCTAGGAAGAAGTATGACCGAACAACGCAGCTTGTGAAGATTACTGGCGGTAAATAAAGGACCGAGAACACTTGAATACATGGATGCTAGTTTTCCGAAAGGATTCTTGTTCTTGTCCAGCATTTCAATCGTGTGTCCTTGACCTCCCGGAACCATTCGATGACCGATTCTACATACAGGCCATTGTTCTCTAATACTATCGAGTGCTTTGTTCGAAACAGCCGGCACAGTATCAGCATGAATGCTTGCTTTGAGATATCCCATACAAACTTCTCGATCTTGATCTCCATCGTCTTTCTTGACCCATTTACTTCCAGTAATCTGAAAATCATCATCGTCACCAGTCGTAAGATCAACTACAGGAGGTCCAGCTTCATCTCGTGCCTGTTGTCTTATTTCATTTATAGACTCTCCTATAATTCCTCCTTTACTTCCCCCATCAAACTTTCCTTTCTTCTTTCGCTGTTCTTCTTGCTCTTCCTCATCTTGATCATGTCTAGCTGTACGTTTCATCGAGCCAGCTTGTCTTCGTGTTACGCCATGATGCTTTTCGAAAAGATCGCCAAAGATTGATGAGTTTCCGTTTTGGACAGGTGATGTTTCTGGATCATTCGATTGAATCACTTTTAGCTGAGGGTCTGTCTTGGATTTGAATGCTGCAGCTTTCGGATTGAGTAATGTAACTGGATTGAAATTTGGAAGATTGATTGGAGAAGAAAGCTGCTTGTCTGCACCACGGTTCGATCGTGGAGTTGCTGGTCGAGTCAGTGATTGGTCAAAGAAATAATCATGAATACCATCAAGGAGTGGTGCTGTTAACTCAAAATCATCATCCATGATGAAGATTTTGAGGCTGATTGATGTAAAAGATCACAGGAAATGAACATCAATGGCTTATACAACTAGAAGTGATTGTAACGGACTTTAATGATGAAATGATAAAGGTGAGGAGATTGACAAACGCGTGGAAAGTGAAAAGGCAAAAGTCAAAAGTGAAAAGTGAAGTGGAATGAGCTCACTGAGGGATTGAAAACGATAACAATAACGAAATGGTTACATACTTGGAGCAGCGGCAGTCTTGTCTTGCTTTGACGCGTTAGCATTTGCCTTTGCAAAGGCTTTTGGATTAAGTAATAGTGCCGGGTTCATGATTCTCCTTCATGTAAACATTCTCAAGAAATTGGTCATTCGAGATGACTGTCATCAGTCACAGCGATAAGACATGTCATTATTGAGCAATAGCATTTTGTTTCACCCGGTTGAATTACAGACGTTCACTCGTTATTCATTGCGTGGCTGACTGTCTTTACGTACACTTTATTAATGTCAAAATCAACATGAAATATACATGACGTCATTGTTTTGTTTCATAATTTGCTAATCTATCTAGGGCAGAATACTCGGACTGACTGGTTGAAAAGTTCCGGATGACTGGTCAAAAAGTTCCGGATGACTGGTCAAAAAGTTCTGGATGACTGGTCAAAAAGTTCCGGATGATTGGTCATAAAGTTCCCAATGACTGGCTATCTACAGACATTATTACCAGCATGTAAAAACCGGATTACGACCCTTGACCATCTCAAGTCTTTCTACAATAACCTTTCGACGATTATGCTCTTGATCCTCGGCTGCTGCGTAACCTAGATCGCCATCATTCTCATCTTGTCCACTACTCAATGTGCCTCTTCTAGATCGAGCTTGTGAAAATCGTCTTCTATCTGCAAGACCATCAAGAAGATGTTTTGCATCGTCCATGCTATGTCTCACACGACCCGAATTGTGTCGTTGTTTGCGAGAAGTAGGTTCTTGTATGGTAGATTGGGACATTGAAAAACCATTAATGCTCGTCAAAGAGAGTGGTCCTCCAATATCGCCTTCACCCAAAGCAACCTTGGCACCGGAGCTGTTCTGCCGTGATTTATTGAATGGATTTTGTTCGACAACGTCTCCAGCTGACTTGGATAGATCTAACAAATCGTAATCATTGACTGATTGAGATTCAAGCGCTGCAGAAATATCCATCTCTTCGTCGTTATTTGTCCGACCTCTTCTCGGAGGCGTTTCGTATCTTCTTCGTCGAGCTTCAACAGAAGGAGCACGAAGCGGTGTAGCGACTGGAATGTCAACAAGATCGTCCCAAACACATACACGTGCACGTCTTGTCAATTCTAGCGGACCATGATCTGGCGTCTTGAGTGTCTCGAGGACGTTCCAAGCTTGTCCTTTCATAACGGCAATCTGCCTAGCAAACATTCTTTCGGAAAAGTCCACATCTTTTTCAAAACACTGTCGAAGAGCAATTTGTGTTTCGCTCCACCAGGACTTCGAAGATAGTAATGGTATGAAATGTTGTTTGGTATTTTCAGAGAATGGTCTTCCAATTAGCGTAACAGGCAAGAATAGCCATCCAAACGGAAAACTTCGCCACTTTTCTATGTTAGTGAAATGGAAGTCTAGTCATAGTCATATATATCTTACCGCATCAGGATGTTTCCAAGGCCATGATAGCGAATTATCAATAGCACCGATACTTACTATTGCTTTTGGTTTTTTATTCAATGTCATGGATTCGTTTCTGAAAATAGGCTCTTCGTCCTTGTGTGCATTACCGATGTCATTCGGATCTTCTTTCACGTCATCATCGACTTCTTCAATCTTGATCATCCAATTATCCAACCCTCGATCTGTATTTCGCATTATATAGTCTAATATTACAAGTTTCTCGAGTTGCTCTCGAAAGCTCTGTTGCAGTTCCGGTGTCCAAAACTCTTCTCTTCGTGCTTCCTCCTCTTCATCTGGTATATCTGCCAACGTTTCCGAGGCACTCCCACTTCCTAGATTCGGTCCACATTCCTGTCTCCATTTTAATTTGGACCGTGATCGACCAAATCGTAATCGCGGTGTATCGACTTGATCTGGCCATGGATGTTCTCTCAGAAAGACGTTTGCATCTTTGAAGCCTTTGAGAAAGACTTGAAAACTCCCCTGCTTATCCGGTAAGGGCTTCTTCCGTCTGTAGAATGCTCTTCTTTCCCAGAAATCATAGAAGAAAGATTTTGAAGATAACGCAACAACATCGGTATATGGTACAAGATTTGTCCTCAACCGACAGTCCAAAACATAAGCAGCTGCTTCAGAAACATAGCTGAGATTGGGTATTAGACATGCTCGACCGAAGAAGAATGGCAATAAATTCCGATGAGCCCATTTCGTCCATTTTGGATTCTTAGTCGCATATGGCTCTTCGTCTTTTGGTTTGAATATTCCTACTACTTTTCGCTGGGATGTTTGAGCAAAATAACTCCCTGAACTACCTTGACTAACAATCTTGGGATGTATTCCGTGCTCAATAGCAACTCTTACTGCTTCGATCTTTTCATCAAAATCAAGTCTGGCCATTCGTTGGGTATTGTTGGCTTCTATATCGTGTAGTTGATCGATAGGAGAACTGCCATCAGCGGGTTGTATGCCTTCCGGAGCATGAAAAACTGAGTGGTGTATTTCCAGCTGCTCTTCATCGTGTGTTTTGCCTGTAATCTTTCGCATCTTGAATTTATCTGCAATCTCCTCTGCCCATCTTTCCAACCGAGCATTGATAGCCTTGATATCTACACCGGAGTTGGTCCTTCGCCGTCTTCGACCGCCATGACTCGCACTATTTGTTCGACTGTGGGATGATTTTGTAGGAGTAACCGAGTTTCTATCATAAGCTTGCATCCGCTCTCTGCGACCAGGCTGTATGGGAACAAATTGACCCTCATAATGTGATGAGATGGTCCGTGAATTGTGTAATGCTGTTTGTTCATCATCGTCAGACCCGAGTAATGTGCTGTCCTCCTCTTCCTCTTCTTCTGCTTGAGCTATCCGAGCATAACCCGACTTTGCCGGCCGCGAGGGCATTATGTTTTATCAGGATATTTCTGTCTTGAGTTCTAGCATGACTGTTTTACGATGATTATGAAGCATTTATCATGTCATACTACGTCAATAGTGGTCATGGTTATTATCCATCAAGATTGCGGGTAAGTTATGATGTAACGCATGTTTTGTATGGGGAATAAAATAAATATAAAAATAATAATAATATTCCTACCAGAATTTCCACCTGGCTTATTGTTCAACGTATTTCACCTGTGATCACCCAGTCTGTATTGAGCAAATCCACGTATAGAGTTGTTATCGACAGAAAGTCGATAAGCGATCAGATCATACATAATTGCAAGTCGTGCCAAAGGCGGCGTTCAGGAAAGAAGCATGCAGGAATACTCCAACTATTGACTCGATGATGCGAAATTCATTTCACTATATTGACTTTGGTATTAAGATTCATCAATCATATATAATGCGCTATGTCATGGCCGAACACGCAGGTTGTAGCATAAATAAGCACGTCGACAATATTCTTTCCATCTTCTCCATCATACTCGCAGCACTAGCACCAACTCTTCTTGCACCGTCACATATTTCTTCATCATGACCCTGCGACTGTTCTACCTCCTCACAACATTCTCCACTTTCTCCTTGACAACTTCTGCAGCATGTTTCGTCTCTTGCACCACTTTATTGAATCCCTCCTTTGCTTGATTCTCCAAGACCTTCTCACGTCCTCCAAAACTATTCCCGATCCCGTCAGTGTCACAATCCCGTCCGATATTAGTAGATTTAGACTCACTTCCAATATTGTAAATATCTGTATCCTTGAAACGACTGTGCGGAGAAATTTATCAAGTGACATGCGAAGAGGAGGTAATTCTTAGGCTTGACAGCCATGGCGTAGCGCATGAATGTAGCCGAGTAGCCTACTAGAGCAAACGTCATGGGACCTGAAATTCTACACAATTATGGACCAGATTAGAAAGCTACTCTTTTCGATGACGGCCGTAAATATTTGGATATGATTGGATTGAGTTGGACGTACATTTCGGGATCTTTTCTCGTATCCATAACTGCTGCGATAGGAATACCGAAATTCGATACTGGGCCCCAGAAATCTGCAGATTGTCAAATCAACTGTAATCAAGAATGATAGGCTTAAACGCACGTGTGGAGCAGACATAGTCTGTAACAGGGTTGGAACGTATTTTGGCATTGATAGCCTTGATTGCAGCCGCCATGACCGATGTATTTAAGGAATATGATACACGACTGATAGGGATGGAGTTCTCGGTTTCGATGTCGAGAATCATACAAAATCAAGCACGTGATCAAAAATTCACGGCGACGAACTTGTAATGCGAGCAAACGTCAAGGGTATTTGCATCACAACATTGATATTACATTTATGTTGATTAAAAGGAGAAGGCTATATGCAAGTAAAGAAAAGTCAACAATGATCACGACTGCTTGTCTGCTTCGTATCGCGATCTGCCATAAGCCGTTCGACAATCTTTGTAATTTTCAGAGTATTGTACACCAGAGTTCTCGTGTCGACGACTTTGGTCTTGAGTATCTTCTGTTAACGGCCTCGGGGCTAAACTGTATGATCATCTAATCGTCTGTGCCGTGACCAATTTTCATGTTATTTATCGACCACCAAACCCTGGTGGTGCAAAGCCCCGACCTCCCAGCGGTGGTTGGAAACCTGGCGGCGGTTGGAAGCCAGCTATAACAACATCAGCAAAGTGAAAGACCGTGGATATTTTGAATATGAGACTTACGTGGAGGACCACCAGGAGGAGCTCCAGGAAAGCCCGAAGGCGGAGCACCAAAACCAAAAGGACGAGCTACAACGATGTTAGGTATTGAGCAAACTTGATCGCGTGGAAGTGATATGACATACGAGGACCACCAGGTGCAAATCCAGGAGGACCAGGGAATCCAGGCATACCCGGAGCACCGACACCTATTGCCGGACCTGCTAATCCACCCGGCATCATGCCCCGACCAGCAGGACGACTGATACCTGGCGCCGAAGCAGCAGGTGCGCCAGTCGCAAGTCCTGTCGATTGCGCGCCAAGTCGTGCAGAGGGGTCAGCTGGAGGTGGGCCCTCTACCGTAGTTGTGATTATTTGTGCGCCTCTGATAATTGTCAAGCCTAACGTTCGCTTCTCTTCCGTTTCTATATATGCTGGTTGATCTTCTCCCGGGGCTGGTTTTGTAGGTTTCCTTCGTACTGTTCGGAATTCTTCTGTATCTGCTAGAACGAGATTCATGTGCTAGCAAGCATTAGTCAATGAATGTTTGGCGATGCTTGATTTGTATATGTTCTCTTACTTTGTCAAAAGCAAGCATTTGTCCTGACATTTGTCGTCCATCTTGAAAAACAACTCGGAGTTTATAATTCAGCTGTTACAATTAGCTCCAGGTGCTCTAATAGTGGGTGTTGAGACTGACGTAGCCTTGCTATATACAAGTTAGTCACCAAATCTAGTCTCGCTATATGCAATTGCATGTTGAACGAGTCTTACCAACTTTCCCTGCTTGTTCATGGATATAAGCGACATTTTATAATGTCTGCGCGATGCGCAAGCACCCTGACTCGTTGAGTTGACCGGACAAGCAATTACTACTTTAATCTTGCTTCCACGATAGGTGCTGTGAAGCCTGCTGTGTGGTTATGCTGTCTGCCGAATGTTATCCTCCTTTTCTACCGTACTACTGCCCCAGAAAAAGTTCACCAAAGTCAAACACATGTAACAAGATCTTTACTACTAACAAATTTCAACCGAGAATTTACCGACGAACTCTGCCAAGTCCCACTACACATCTTTGAATCTTTGACCAGCGACTTTGATCGTGAAGAAAAAAAAGTCATTCCAACCCATAGTGTCATCACATAACCGATACAATGGTCAGTACAATCTATCATCAATACAAGTTTTAAATCGTCAAAGATTCTAATCATGATAAAATACAGGCAGAAACCACCACAACCAAGAATGACAAGCACAACAACCCCATGCGAGAGCTTCGCATCCAGAAACTCGTCTTGAACATCTCAGTCGGTGAATCAGGAGACAGACTTACTCGTGCCGCCAAAGTCCTCGAACAACTCAGTGGTCAAACACCCGTCTACAGTAAATCTTTCCACTTATTTCCCGTCTTCCTTCCGTTCTAACAACAATAATCAGGCAAAGCACGCTACACCGTCCGATCGTTCGGTATCCGACGTAACGAAAAGATCGCCGTGCACGTCACCGTCCGCGGACCCAAGGCCGAAGAAATCCTCGAACGTGGCCTCAAAGTCAAAGAATACGAACTCCGCAAGCGCAACTTTTCCGAAACCGGAAACTTTGGGTTCGGAATTTCGGAACACATCGATTTGGGAATCAAGTATGATCCCGGTATTGGAATTTACGGAATGGACTTTTACTGCTGCATGACGAGACCTGGCGAGAGAGTCAGTCGGAGAAGGAGAGCAAAGGCTAGAGTTGGAGCCGGACACAGAATTTCTCAGACCGAGAGTGTCAAGTGGTTAGTCACCCTCTACTCTTTTTCACATTCGCTCATAAAAATCCCAATGTTTGGAAGGATGATGTTTTGCTGACTTTTTGATTGAAATAGGTTCAAGAATAGATTCGAGGGTATCGTCCGGTAAATCATTACCATTCAATCAATACTGCTACCGACTCGACAAGAAATACATGTGCATTGATTATAAACCATGATTGTATCGACAGTCATGGATTGTCATCAGTGTACAAGATATTAAATAAAAGATAGACAAAACATAACGAAAACGAAATGGACTTCTTTTATCTTTATTTGGCCTATCGAAGAGCATGTTTATTCTGCAAGATCGTCAATAATGGAGGTCCTCGTCTCATAATAATCATGTTTTGGTTTATGAGATGTATGGACCGTATAACCATTGATCAATGCCATGTCTCGATGATATTATGTTTGTTCGATCCATATCGTTATCCTCGTATTGTGTTTTGACTCTGCGTACCACCTTGCCTTTACTACCAAGGTAAGTAAGCGTTCGTACATCAATATAATCTCTCACTGTTCTGTATATATAAGAGGTAAAATCATTATTATATTTCCATGCGGGTCAATCAAGAATCAAAATTCAGTCATACAATACATAAAATAGATCAAAACGATATAACAAAACCAACTACGAAAATTACAAAAGACCATGAACATCAGCGTCATCCTCCCCAGTCTCGATAAAAACCAATCTCGTACCTTCGGCAGCAGTTTGCCAAATCTAGAATAATCAACAATTAGCAACTGACTCTGCTTCCTGAAAAGATAAGAGGAAAAAAGACTTACATCCAAATCAGAATACTCGTTCAGACACTCCTCCAATTGATCGACAGTGAACCCTTTTGCCAAGACTCTCTCCCTCACTCTTCTCAAATCTAATTCACCACCTCTACCGCCTTCTGTAGCAGCAGCTCCACTTTCTCTCATGCCTCTAATTAAATTGAATATGCGACTTGAGACGGACATGTCGCCCATTCTCCTTCCACGATCATCTTCGTAAAGACTTGCTCGACTGACTTCTATCAACCTCAATGCTTCGTCTACGTCTTCTGTTATGACTTCGTTTGCGAACCGTAAACGAGCTAATGCTTGACTTAGACGGAGGACACCGAGAAGTGTTCGTGGAGAAGTATGTGTGAATACGCGCTTCGTGCCCTCGTCTCGTTTCTGTTGTTGTCGCATGCGGACGTAAGCGCCGACGAGATAATCTGTGACGGTTGATGGGACGATTGGTCGAAAAGTTCGTGCTCGAGACACCCATTGGCGCACTTCTGCGGGAGTGAAGAGGTGGATGGAAGATTGAGGTTCTGGATGGGCGTTATGCATGTGGACGTAAGTTACATGACGAGCGAGTTCTTCATCAGTGTCTCGAGATGGAGTATCGAGCATGAGAAAGAGAATGTCGAAACGGGACAGAAGCGCTGCAGGGAGATTGATGTTTTCGACGGGAGATATTCGAGGATTATATCGACCATAGAGAGGATTGGCGGCCGCTAGGATTGAAGTTCGAGCATTTAGTGTTGTGGTTATTCCTGCTTTTGAAATGGAAATGGTTTGTTGTTCCATAACTTCATGAATAGCTGTACGATCAGAGTCGTCCATCTTGTCAAATTCATCAATGCAACATGTTCCATTATCTGCCAAGACTAACGCACCCCCTTCAAGGACCATTTCATCAGTCACTGGATCTCTCATAACTGCTGCTGTCAATCCAACGCCGGATGACCCACGGCCAGTAGTATACACTCCTCGGGGAACAACTTTTGTTATGTATTTCAATAATTGAGATTTTGCCACACCGGGATCACCCATCAAACATATATTAATATCACCACGTATTCTCATTCCATCACCAACTTGCTTAGTCACACCACCAATCAATTGCAAAAGAAGTGCCTTTTTCACATCGGCGTGGCCAAAGATTTCCGGGGCAATAGATCTCGAAAGTGATTCATATAATTGTCCAGATTGCTCTAAATCTCCCATTCGTCGCAGAGTTGAAGGTGCGAGGACCATCGATTCATATGCTTTCTTGTGTTGACTAACGTATTGTGCTTCGAGATATGTATCTGTCAACAAACCCGCCTTTATTGCCTTGAATCCTGTATACGGAGTCGGCATGAAAATTCCAGCAATGTCGATCACATCACCAGGATTAATCAACCGAGTGACAGCTCCATGACAATGTACTGTCAACTGTCTCGGAATGTGTCCAACAGGTACTTGATCCGACATTTCTTGAACTTTAACTTCTTGGAAGGGAAGGAATTTTGAAGCGCGCGTTGACAGGTAGAGTTGACCTTTGGCACTTGATTGCGCACAAACTTCTGATGGACACACCACCAGCGGTGTGAATTGTTTGCTTGTTACTGTCTGAAAGATTTCCTGGCCACAACGATCACATGAATATGCATTGACTTGTACAGATGGTTTTACATCTGAAACTCTTATTGCAATTGCGCGTACCGTAATCAGTTGCCCAAGATGCTCGCCACGTACGTTTCTGACTGCCAACGCCTTGTTAGATTTTTGACTGCTCGTGCCACTTGGTATTCTTGGTTTAAAATTGAGTGTATATCGACGGGTCAATTCGGGTGGAAATTGATTGCCAGCGTCTCCTACTCCTTCACCTGATTCGTCCATTGCTTCTTGCATGGCATTTCTTTTGGATCGTTGTGTCAATATTATGTCAACAACATCATCCTTGAAGGTCAATTCTCGGCTTGGTTCCGGCAATACTTTATCTACTGCTCTTGAAAATATCTCAAAATAATGTTGTGTGTTGCGCTCGATTGAAGTTACCAGATGCAATTCAGCTGCTTGATCACCAAGTGTTTTCTCGTACTACGCTTAATGGTCAATAATATCCATAACAACGAGGACTTTCAATGTCCTCACCTGCGTAAGATCATCTAATTCCACAACCAATTGTGATATTTTTCGATCGGCAATATCTTGAAGTACGTTCATATATTTGAGCTTTGACTTTGGTCGTCCGTCTTGCTGTCTATCATCTTGCATTGATTCGTCATCACTATCAAGTCCTTCTGCGGCATTGAGATCAAGACCTTGGAACAAGGCATCGGCTGTTTCTGTCGAGGAAGTGTCTTTGAAATTACGCAAAAAGTCCTCGAATGCGCCTATGGTATTTTGTCAGTGTTTTGCTTGCGTCTTAGGCTTCACGGACCAACCTTGCTGCAAATCGTAGTCTGCTAATGCCCGATATGTAAGGAGCGCCATTATGGATCCTAATAAATTCTGTGTTAAAAGGCTCCCCAGGCAATTGATGTTCTATGATTGACTCTGGATGTCAAAAACTATTCGAGCAACATATCCATTACAGCAATGATACGGAATTGTGAGAGTGAAAGAGTAACGCTTTGCGACTCGAATTATTATTTGCTGTTCAGCCCTTGAATTTCGTGAACATATCTGCTCAAATGAATTTCAGGAACGCGCAGGGACGCGTTTTTTAAGGTTTGCACGGGTTATGTAGTGTGGGTGAAAGAAATTCCTCCATTATTATTCTTGCGCGGTTGTCAATGTCAGGATTTCAGTCTTTAATTTAGCACATCTCACTACATTAATCTATGTTGACTAGATTATAAACATCTACTTATTTTCAGGTTCAACTTGTTTGTGACTCCTGACCATTAATTTTGATATCTTCATCGCGACGCTGACGACCAAATGAAGTACAGTTCAAATCTTTAGAACTCCAATGCCCTAAATAGAAAACGTAAGCCGTGATATGTGGGTCAAGTATAGTTTTGCTCGCTGAGGATGCAGTCGCTATATAAATCTAGATTGCGATTGCAGCTGTCAATGGTCGCAAATACGAGACAGAGCATACGTTATACTATATCTTTTATGCAAATGTGACGTAATGAGCCGAATCGCTGCTAATGTATAATTAATGATTAAATCTATTGTTGACATGACCTCCCGAAAATCTATCCAAGCCAAATGTTGGACTTAGATCTGTAAGTTGGCCCTCATTATGATAGGTTGCTCGCTTGCGTCTAATCATCAATACAGATCGTCTAAGAAAGGGACGCTTCGGCAGCGTGCCTTTGCCAAACTTGGTCAGCTTGCTGTCAAGCCTCAAGTACAATCAAGTCGTGATGATGACTTTATCGGATTATGTGATATTTATGGTAGGACCAAGCCATATGATGGACGGTCCGGATCGGTTGAACAGCCCCTGCGGAATACTGGCAAAGGCTTGATGGTAAGCTTGTCTTTCCATTCAATTCAATCTCGAGAGACTAACAGCAATTGCGCAGACGACTCGAGAGCTCGAGGTTCTTTTGGCTCTTTGTGCGACAGCTTCAGCCATTCAAAACCCAAGTCATGCAGAAAGATTGGTCACCGAGATCGGGCCATATCTAATAGGAATACACAACCAAGCATTCAAAACCACACCATTTCTACGAACTTTTCGGCCTTCGCCTTGGGAATTGGTAGCCCACAAAACAACGTCTGCGCTTTTAGCTGTTGCTAAGAATCACAACAAGCTAAAAGATACAGTTTTCCACCATATAAATCTAGCGCTTGAGAAGTGGACCGCAAATGGAAAGGCCATTGCGGATCAATCTACAACAAAAGATAATAGCGAGTATGGACAGATTGGGTCGAACACGGAACAGTCGATCAATGGCGGCACAATAAGACTTTGCGCGAGTCTCCTTGGCTTCGTGTCGGGTATTACAGAAATGGCGTTTGATTTGACTTTGACGGAGAGATTTACGATATTACAAAGTCTGCATGTTATAATGTCAAATGACTTCATGGCTCAAATCGAAACTAATTTGTCGGTAATACGAGGTTCCAATGTCGAACAGCTGGAAAGTCGCATCTGGCAACGAGTCTTGATTACATATGCATCTAGCGAAAGACCGCTTGGGGCACTCTTACTTCAGCACTCCTATCTGAAACTTACAGCTTCACTGACCGCCCCTTTCGCCCTATCTTTAAAGCCTACTGGTGCTACAGAGACACTTGATGTGTTAGTAGCGTCAAATCCTCAACAGGCTATTAAAGCGGATCCTAGCGCTGATGTAAATATCCAAACATTTGCACAGTACATTATACAGGCTATGGATTTGTTGAACGCAGATACACACTTCCTACACATAGGTTCGGCATGGCAACAACGCCTAGCGTTCTCAGCCAAAGCATTCGGTCTCAAGGCATACTTGTATATATTTTCTGCCTTTCGAGAAGTTGTTAGCATTACAAAGCTAATGTCTTGGCTTGAGGGTATTACGTCAGATCCGGTTCAACTTGCAGACGATGCCCTTGGCCAGACCGCTTTGAAGTGCATGGTCGTACTTGCAAGACATTCACCAAAATGTGCAGGCGACTCAAGTCGATTGTTACCACAGCTCTTAGTGCAGGGTAAGATGACTAATGAGACAGCAATGGTGGCCGCTGACTCTCTAGCACACGTTTTGCAGTTGTTACCTCAGGATATGCAGATTAGTACACTTTACAGTCTTGGCAATGTACTAAGCAGCGGAGTTGAACCAACCCGGATAGGACAAAGACACACTTTCGATGGGACTGCAGATGGTTTCCCGCCGGACAGTTTGCGACCTCACTGGGAACCAAACCACAGCTCTTTGTCATTTGTCTCGAGCGATGTAGATGAGACAGACTCTGTTTATGGTATAGCCATTCAGGCCGTTGTCAAAATCGCCATCAGATGCAAGGATGAAAAGATCGTTTCTTTGGTGCTAGCAATGCTACTTCAAAAACTCGGTCGAGCTTCGATGGCCATGGATGTCAAGATCATTGAGGGCTCGGCGGTACTAGGACTGATAAGCTCGATCAACGACTTGAAGCCTCTCTTGAAGATATATTGTAAGCTTTGTCAAGACTCCGTACGGATGGAAGACAAAGAACTGCTCAAGGCGGTCATGGCAGCCAGACTTACTCTCGCTCGAGGAATATCAAAGTCATCATCCTTGTATGAGGTATACTTGACACATTTACTCGAGACTATCGTCAGTACGACAGGTCTTTTTCAGGGCGAGAAGCTTCCTGTAAGTGGCCGAGACTTTGGTGCAGAAGAAATTGAAGAAACTCTCAGGCCACTTGCCGTGTTAGCTTCTGTCGAGCCAGACGTGCAAGCAAAGTTTAGCGATCCCGCTTTTGTTAGTGATTTGACCAGAGACGCTTGGTTCAACCTTGTAGCGCACAACTTTACCATCGGATCATCACTGGCACAATGGTGTGCGGTGGAACTTGAGGCATTGGCATTGCATAGCCCTTCAATCGTGGATGAGAAACGTGCAATCGCCCGTGAATCTGGAATCGAATTGAACACTGTGCTTAAACGTAATTTAGACCCGGATCATACAACGGCTCAACGACAACAGCTCAGCGCATCTTTTCCCGGACGTGAGATCCATATGGTGTTATTTGATTATGCAGAGTTGACTTTCCTAAACGCTGCGCATCTGATCGCAGTTCTACGTGCTAGAGCTGGTACGTGTACACGAACTATAGAGTATTTCTGCGATCCGAAATTCAAATCTGGAGCTTTGAGTGATTGTCTAATTGCGATCGCTGTGGCTGAAGTCCGAACCTACCTTGCTATTACAAAGACCAATCGATCTGAAAAGCATTCAGCACCCATGTTAGCGCAGCAGTTGATTTCTATGCTCCAAGCTTGCTGTCATCGAAATGCAAAAGTGCGTCAAGTCGCGACTTTATGTGCAGACATGGTCGTTGATCAATTTCCTTCAGTACTTTGTAACAAAACTTCTTTATATGCAATGCTGGAATTATTAACTCTGATGTGGAAAAGTTGCCTTGATGAAGAGACTCAGGATGCAGAATGGCAGAGCGAGTATGTTTCGATCAAAGGGAACGTTACGATACAATTGTCAGATGACTTTGAGGCACGTAAAAGTACACTCGTGACGCTACTCACGAATTGTAGGCGTTGGGTAACGTCCGTCGTTGATTCCATGCCATTAGATATTAAAGGACTGTTACAAACATATCTCTCCGAATTTGACGATATTGGCGCTTATGGACATGTTGCGCTTGGTAGATCCTTTGCAGTTGAAATGGCATGTCTTACACCCAAGAATGATTTAAGAATAGGTAAGTAGGCGTGTCCCATGATTATAGAAGTCTGCTAAATGTTGTTAAGGAAACATGGATCGAAAGCTAGATATTGGTATAAACTCGGCTTCTGATTTTATTGCGCAGTATACTACAAGGCAAGGATATAGAACAATTGACAATATACTCGATACAGAAGATGTTGAAGGCGCTTGCATCCATTTCGATATTAAACCTATCAGCCAACCAGACGTCGAGTTTGAAGTTCGGGAGGCCCTGAGAATACTCTGTGAAATCGAGGTCCAGATTGGATCTGGACAGATTATTCAGATGAGTCACCTAAAGCCCGCGTTACAAAAAGCATCAGCACTTGTCTGTCGTGCGGATGTTGATTGTAGAACGTTGGTGCATTTGATTGTATATATCCCTTGCTCGATATATACAAAGGAATCAATCAAGCTTGGCATATCTCTATGGTCTGGTATAATGAGTGAGAATGGCATACTTGAGTCTCAGATACTGGCCGAGGTTATGCTTTGCTGGGAGCGCATATTCAGACAAGGTAGAGGTATATTCGGCCGTGCACTTGCGTAAGCTTTTCCATAATTTCATGATTTCCTAGCAGTTTTCTAACTTTGTCAGATATCCCGATCCGTTCTTCGTCAAACAAGAGTTTGCACCATCTGATAAAGACGCAGTTGCACACAAACAACAACAAGCTACTGATGCCATTATCCCCGCTGTGCGAATGTTACAATTCCTTTCCAGTCAATTTCACTCCAATCAATACAATTCCGCAGTGATGCATCATTTGTTTCTTAGTATCGTAATGGTTTCATATGATGCAATCAAAGAAGCACCTGCACAACCGTTGAGTAGAGAATTATATTTTCGAATCGTTATAGCTGGTCTTCGAGGCCTTGCATCTGCCAAAAATCTTGATGAAGAGCAACGCTGGCTGCTCAAGGACATGGCACTTTCGACAGGCTTGAAATGGTTTGCTCGACCTTCCAGGTAATGTTTTCATCTTTCCACCATTCGGAGAAGCTTCCTGACCTGTAATTTAGATGGTCTTTCGGCGGCAATAAACTTCAGATTAAAGCAGATATTAAATTGATGAATAATGTGCTTATTGTGCTTGAAGACACAGCTAATATTGCTATAACCTTGGATGAGACCAGGAATTCACTGCGCTCAAAGGCTGAATTGTTCATTATCATGATACACAGCGAAATTGAACGATTGATAACTTGGCTAGATCCTTTGAATAATGGCGAATATAGCTTTGTGAAAAACAATCACGCTGCAAGCAGGTCTATCGAGGTAATACCTGACCATTTCGTAGTAGTTGCTGAATGACGCTAATATTATATACTAGCATATTATAACAAATCTACTACCCGTTGCATGGAAGGAAAGCCCTTCTTTGGCCATACAACTTTCTTTTCGGTTTCGTTCGGATCGCTTGATCCAGACTGTACAGCAGCTATTGTTTAAAAACCCTGAAAAGGCTTTGAATGATGTTGACGCGGTGTCGATATTGTTGGGTGTTGCAGGTCAAGTACCGAATAACGACCAACTACGGTTAAAGGATGCTGTGACCACTACTTCGGACATGGCACTCGTGAATGATGATTTGTTTCTGAGATATCTAATCTATTGGGCGCCTACCGACCCTATAACAGCCGTCAATTATCTTTTACCAATCTACGGTAATCATCCATTTGTCATTCAATATGCCGTTAGAGCTTTGGATTCACATGCCGTCGACATAACATTCTTTTATGTCCCACAAATTGTTCAAGCTCTTCGTGCAGATGTTTTGGGTTATGTAACGCGTTACATTGTAGAAACGGCCAAATTCTCTCAATTGTTTGCTCATCAAATCATCTGGAATATGAAAGCTAATGCTTATAAAGACGAAGACTCTCAAGTACCTGATGATATTAAACCCATTCTAGACGAGGTCATGGCTGCATTGATTGATTCTTTCACGCCAGAAGATAAGGACTTTTACGAGCGTGAATTTACTTTTTTCAACCAAGTGACCAACATTTCAGGGACACTTCGGCCTTTCATTAAGAGACCAAAGACTGAAAAGAAGCAAAAGATTGAAGAAGAATTACGTAAGATCAAGGTTGATGTTGGTGTTTATTTACCATCCAATCCTGAAGGTGTTGTCGTGGGTATCGATCGTCAATCTGGTAAACCTTTGCAATCTCACGCAAAAGCGCCATTCATGGCAACTTTCCGGATAAGAAAGGAACGAATGGATGAGATTAACGAGCAGATATCCCACCATGCCGGACCCAGCAAAACTCTAGCCGTGACAGGTCCCACTAATCTCCATCGTGCAACTTCGTCTGTAAGTTCTTCCGCACTTCAAAACTCTTCTACTCATTATGAATTATGGCAATCTGCTATTTTCAAAGTCGGTGACGATTGCCGTCAAGATGTCCTTGCACTGCAATTAGTATCCGTCTTTCGATCTATATTTGCGTCTATCGGTCTAGATGTATATGTATTTCCTTATCGTGTCACGGCAACAGCTCCAGGATGTGGAGTTATTGACGTCTTACCGAATTCCATTTCTCGAGACATGTTGGGAAGAGAACAAGTCAATGGTCTTTATGAATGGTTTGTCAGTCATTTCGGCACGGAAGACAGTTTAGCATTCCAACAAGCTCGTGCTAATTTCGTCAAGAGTATGGCTGCGTATAGTGTCATCAGCTATCTACTTAGATTCAAAGATCGACACAACGGTAATATCATGATTGATGACAAAGGTCACGTATTACATATCGATTTTGGTTTCTTGTTCGATATTGCTCCTGGCGGTGTTGGTTTTGAAAGAAGTCCTTTTAAACGTAAGTCTACCATCTTTACGATTGTAACGTCTTGTACTGATGTTTACGATGATAGTGACGCCCGAAATGGTCTCTGTACTAGGTCCAACACTCACTTCTCCGTCATATCTACGTTTCGAAAGTCTTTGTGTAAAAGCATTTCTGGCGTCTCGTCCATATGCTCATCGATTATGTTCGCTCATCGCACCGATGCTAGAGTCAGGTCTACCGTGCTTCAAACCCAACACTGTCAAGAACTTTTTGTCGAGATTCGTGCTGGAAAGAGACGAGAGAGGGGCGGCGGAGTATATGAGGGGTTTGGTGCGGAAGAGTGAAAAGAGTATTTCTACGAGAGGGTATGATGAATTTCAATGGTTGACGAATGGTATACCTTATTAATAAACATGTGGTTGACAAAAGAAGATTGATATTAATGACTTTTGTATGTATATATGTGTGTAAAATAAGACACTTCTCTTGATGGAATATGACGTTCTTACCATGATGCATTGTAGTATATTTGTATCTTATCAAGCGTTACACCTACATCTCTACATCTCAACCTCACTCGACCAGTGGAATCAAACAAGTGATTAAAGTCTTCTGCTGAGGATAAGGAATAAATTGACCGGGTGGTTGAGCGAGTATATGATAGTATTACAAGACTACCATATCCCGTATTGCAATCCACACCTTGTCCTGGAAGAAACTCATACTCTCACGATCGGCGATTAATGTGATGAAGTAACCACCCAACATTTTATAATCTTGCATCTCGCAGTCATGTCTATAGCAGATTACATGTGAAAAGCGAGCAGTTCCACCCAGGCACGATATAGTGTACTAGTGTATATTCATCTCTACAGTTATATACATCACGCTTTATCGCTGGGAGTAGATGGTTTTGATGATCGTTATCACGACGCTGATCTGCTCTCCGCTATCACGGTAAGTGAAACATAGCGAGTGTAGGTGAAATTGTTTCTTTACATATTTGATTATACTACAGGGACAATTAGGACTGGTCAGGATGTCGATTACAAGGCAGCGTGGATATAAAACTGAGGACAGAAAGTATATGGAGGGTTACCGTGCAGAAATAATGACATTCGTCATGCAATTGGTAAGAGATCACAATGTTGATCTTTATACGAGTGAAGCAAATGAACGTGAATCAGTCTGACTTCTTCTTCGAATCATGGTTTACAGTGCATTCAAGTCAAACATCAGTACTTTTGTTGAATTCTTCTAAAATTCACATCACGCCCCGTTTTCTCTTCGGAGCTGCGCGTCCCTTTGCGGGTTTGATTTCCCCAACGTAGTCGTCATCGTCGTCATCTTCATCGTCGTCGTCGCTGACTTCGGTGCCCGCTTTTTCGTCTTCATCATCTTCATCATCTCCATTGTGTTTAGGTTTCGTTTCTCCTTGTGGGCGTTCCTGTGGTCCTTTCTTTTGCTGACGCTTCGGGGTCGTTCCAGGCTTCGACTCACCTTTTTTTTGGGGTTTGACTTTGTCGCCCGCTTTTTGGTCTTGATCATCTTCTTCGTCTTTAGTTTTCGTTTTTACTTGTAGGCGTTTCTGTGATCCTTTCTTTTCCTGACATTCCGGGCCCGCTTCACATTTTGACACACCTTTTTTTGGGAACTTTCCATACCTTTGCTCGATACTGGCCTTCAGGCTTGGCCTTAGATCAGCCAGAAATTCACTGTGTCTGTCTTTGATGTTATCACGTTTCACGAGACTCATTTTGGCCCACCGAGCCCGGCAAGCGTCAAAGAAGAACATGCGAAGGAGTTTAAATTCATATTCGTCAATTATCTCTTGGCGATGCTTTTCAGCTGCTTGCCTTTCTTTATCAGTAGTCGCCCCTAAAATGGTTTTCTTATGGTTACTAATAATCTTCTCACACCCTCGTTGCAGATTCTCTATAGTCGCAAAATTACGCTCGATGGTTCTCCGGATGGGTTGAAATATGTTTGGAAGAGCAGAGACTGCTAACGCACTCTTGGCAGACTCATGATTGTCTCTTGGAACGTCGCACATCGCTCACTCTACCTTCCATGTGGTCTCGAATGTCCTATCATATGAGCATGGGGTACGCAGGATCAACGACGACGAGATACCAACACCGGCGACAAAAGGGCAGATATCCAAGAGTGTTTCAGCATTGCTTACTACAATCCTCTGGATTGTCTTATCTTCGAGAGCGCGGGGGAAGGAGGGACATGCAGAAATAACCTCATTGGACTTGCTAGAAATCCTTCCAGAACGGTGAATTCATGCGGCTCAGAACTTTTCGTCGCCAACTGTAATTGTCCGGAAGGATTTGAGCTGCATATCCCGACAGAAGGAATATTCCACGTAAAACTCTATGAGGGGCAAATGTCCGTGCTTATTACTCCTCCATCATCACGAATATAACGTTAACGTTATTTGGTACCAGGAAATGATAACGTAGGATCGATTTGTGCCATTCAATTTCCCTTGTCCCAAGCGAGAGAAGGTTTACGAAGCCATTAGGATAGAAACAGTCGCCATAAAATCAACCTCCAAAGACAATAGAACAATCCAAAAGCGTAAACGTGTTTTCCAAGATGGGAACTGATCAGTGACTTCAAGTAGTAGCGTAGAATAAGTCTCGGCTGTAGTGTTGCCTTCGATTGTCACAGGTCTACGCGACGAGAATCAAAGGGTGTATAACACGTCAGCTTCGGAAAACACAGTATATACATCTACTTGTGCGGCAGTGTCGTTTACCATGGTCTAGCTAGATCATAAAGGTTTATCTTCCCGCACGACTAAAGAAAGCTCAGGTAAAATAAAGAAAGCTCATGACATTTGCTGCACTGTAAATATTGCTTGCCTTGAATACGGCATAAAGTATGAACCTCGATAGCCAAGTCAATACCTTGAATAAGGGAAGAATGGAGCACAACGTGATGATACGGAAAAGAACGGATTCACAAGAGCGAGGAATCAGACGAGTTTGGATATATCTGGTATCATTATCTAAATCCAGCTTGTATCGTGAATACAATGTGTTCCGAGGACAACCATGATCCAACCCTTCTTTTGACCGCATCCAATGATATACCAATGGATCTGACTGAATGTGCACCGTGTGAACAGTTGATATTACCGCCGGGCTGTCATCAAGTTAATTACGACGACATGTTCCTCGCAATACATTTCCTACAACTCTTCACAACTCATTATCGCCTAGCGTTGTGAAGATGTGTACAACCTGGCATTCCACTTGTTCAAACCCTTGGTAGATACCTCTTGAGAAAATGCCAGTGAATGATCCCAATGGTTCATGGGAATTGAGATCTACAGATTCGTACACGAAATTGAAGACGCCATTATCCGAGCCGGACATCGTACATGATAGGTGATGAGTTCAAGCACAGATGTTTTGCCGAAAAGTCAATCCAAATACCCCACGGCAGATCTTATCATCTGTAAAGCACTAAACGAACTCAACCGCTTTGCTAGTGCATTCTTTCTGCTTGTCTATCGTGCACAAATTGGCTGACATAGCAAGTTATAGCTATTTGTAATGATGAGAGCCGTGATACTTTTCACGGCAGACTAGACCAACTATATCTCCTACAAACTTTTGATTTATTTCGTCTTCATAACGATCTCAGCGACCCATCGCTGACCCGGCACAATATTGTTCGCAGAACGGACATAATGATTATCTTATCTGGTGGGTGGATCTTGCGAAATTCATTTGATCAATACCACTTCTGTTAACCCTCCATGCCTTCTGTGCTGTCAAGTTGAATGTTGATACATCTGAGAAAGTTGAAAAACCTGGGTACTATCACTAGCAACACAGCCGTCCAAAAAGTTGCAAGTCTGACTCCAAGACATCAGTCCTAGATCATAGACGGTATTGGAAGGCTGAAAGACATGTGCCCTAGAAATGTACCGACGTCCACGACTGCATTGGTGCGCTAAATCAATAGTACTCTTTCATCGGTTCAATACCACTAGACTAATGCCTAAACATTCGCGATCAAGGAATGATTTGCAAGGAAAGCTTCGGCATCATTATAATTCTCGTATTTGATGGACATTTGTGAACGTGAGAAAGTTTATGCGGTAGATTTAATCATAAGTATCTAATCAAATAGTCAGTATATTGGTCACTGGAAGGAAACGCCAAATGTAAGAGAATGCTTACCTCATTCAGCGCTTTTTGATCCATTCCAGCCATTCTTTTTTGCTGGATGTATCTCTGTCGAACCATTCTAGTAGGATGGAATGGCGTTAGCGTAGAAATTATGGAAGTAGTCTCTACGACTTCAACAATACTTGGGGCATCGATCATGTTCTTTGTTGGTGACACAACTATGACGCCAGTTTCTTCTTCTGTATTACTTGACTCTTCGGATTCTTTCGTCTGCCTGTCTTTCTTGGATGATCGCTTAGCTTCTTTTGCAGCCCGTCTTTCTGCACGAGCACGTCTTCTTTCTTCTTTGGCAATCTTTCTCGCAGCTTTCTCAGTTTGTTTCACTGTCTTCTCTATTGCCTCTGAGTCCACTGTAGTGTTTGCTTCTACGCTTGGATTCTTCTGTAACTTTTGCAACTTTCTTTCTTCTTTTCTTCTTTTCTTTGCTGCTCGTTCTTGATCCTCATCACTGGCTTTATTTGACGCCACATCCGTTGATAGTTCATCCCCAATCTGGTCTCTCTTCCTCTTCTTATCATTCTCTTCCTGTGCATCTTTGACAACAATCCTATCTCCAACTAAAAACCCTCCACTCACGAATTTGACTCTCCCCTTTCCATGACCATCATCTCCCCACATCATCAGTTTAACATCCCTTCTCTTCGCCTCTTCCTCCGCTAATTTCTCATCACTCTTCCCGTTCAACCTGCCCAAAATTCCCGCTAGGCCATCGAGTCCAAATCTCTCGTCTATATTCCCATTCTTTCCTTTTCCAGCTTTACATCCCAATCCAGCCGTATCGTCTTTCAACGCCACTCTTATAAAAGAAGACGAAGCGGCCGTGTAATGTTCAGCGTGATTCGCATTCTCCGCTCCGAGGGCTGATCCAGGCGTCCATCCTTGACTATTCAATATCCTAGCGCCGTATGATGAAGAGTTCCGTGTCCAATGCGTGTTATTAGGATCTGTCGAGATTCGCGTCCGGTTCTTTGGTCCTGCTAAACCCATTTCTACTCTGGACGCACTGTCGAGATATATTATTTTCTGGTAGTTGAGGAAAAAAATAATGATTCAAAGGAATAATCCCGAGGCTTGGCAGGGTCTCCACTTAACCGGTTTTTACACGTGACAGAATACCGTTCTTACAGCCAATAGTAAACTCCATCACGAATTATTCTACAGACCAACTCGACGTACGTCAAAGTGATAGGTCTACAATGGCTCAGAATCTCGATATGTATGATGGATCAGCTGTGTTTGCTAGTCAAGGAGAAGACTACACAGTTATGCTTCAGAAATACAATCTTTCTGTAAATCTCTCGATGCATTTCCATCCCTTTTCCCCCTGTTTTCATCTTATCTGCCTTTTATACCTTTCCATCTCGTGATCGTTCGTACTGAACGCTGGGTAGAAAAAAGCAGGGACAGAAAAACGTCGGTCAGAGATTATGAACCGACACAAGACGGGTGTAAATGCTTTGCGAAAGGAGGTTTCTGCTACTCCAGATTTGTACGATTAGTCTACGATTGTTGTGATGATGTCTGTGTCTGATGAGTGGATAGTATTGATCCCGATACGCGTGATAGACATGTAGTCATTCTAAAAGCTCTGAAGCAAGCCGTGCAAGAAAGATATCAACTCGATAAGGAAGTTGAAAAAAAGTCTATGGAGATGGAGAATGTTTTGGAAGAAAGTGTAGTAGAACTAAAGAGGGTCTTGGATCGCATCAAAACAAGAGTCGTCGCTGATGAAATGCTCAAAGGGAAGATGAATGCCTGAATGATGTTGCCAAATCAAGTAGGGGCAAGGTTTTATTTATGATTGGAACGTGAGTATGAAATTATAATGGCTGGTATGATTAAATGACTATGGTATTATGATTATGTTTCAAGTACAGAAAGATAGGTACATGTATATACTAATATCGTACTCTGCAATGCAGCATAAAGTAAGTACTATGACTCGAAGATCTCAAACTATCACTCCTCCTGTCTAATAATAAGTTAAAGCATTACAACAAAATTGCAAATTACATATAACCCATCCCTTGTCCTTGTTGTATTTGGCCTATAGGTATAATCATAGGAACAGACGCCGTGGCATGGAACAACTCGAGTAATTTCCTACCCACACCTGGCTCTAATTCCGTTCCATCTCTTGCAATTTTTACTTCTCTGTTAGAATTCCATGGGTTTCTCAATCCTCTTGTTCTAAAAAATGGTAATTTTGTTGTACACATCCATTCTATTCGAAATGGTTTACCCCAATCTTGTTGTGTAGTCTCTAACATTGAGTCTTGCCTCTTCTCTTTGCTTTCAACTTCAATGACTTGAGAGTCTGTTGTTTCATCCGTCTGCATTGTCGTACTTTGATCTGCACTTGTTGGCTGTTGTTGTTGATGAAATAAAGACTCCCAGAATATAGTTCCTCGTGCTGAATCGTCAATTACACGTCCTGGAGGAGCAGATTCGGTTGCGGCTGTATAGCTGGCTGTAGGTCCATCTGACGTAGAACTTGGCAATGGGAAAGATGTAGTAACCTGAGGCGTTTGCGCATTGGGGTTCGAGGTAACGGTGTCCGAAGTGATACGAGAAAGCATACGTGCATAACCAAAGTATTCACCGGATTTGTTGGCTGAAAATATTAAATATACCGCATGAGCTGACTGGAAATGAACGAGATCAGTACAGAAGTTCCATCAATGACGGATTGTTAATAACTCACAGCAAACGCTTTGTTAAGCGCCTCTTCATTGTGAGATTGAGTAGCCCAAATCGCGTTTCGTACACTTGCTTCCAAATCTTGATGGGTAAGACTTTTGACTATGAAAAATCGCTCGGGTACAACTTCAGCAGCATCTTGGCCTTGACATGATTGGTCATCTGCAGAAGAACCAGCAGTCGTACCATCAACAGAATCATCGTTTTTGCTGAGTTTCATTTCATCCAATGTTGTCGATATATGGTCAACCTCATTACCCTCCTTAGAAGCCGTCTCGATGTTTGAGTTCGAATCCGAAGCACTCGCGCCCGCTGCTTGTCGTAATCTACATACTATCCTTGTACCGTGAAATCTAGAATCATGAAATCTGACCATTGCAGCCTCACAACTTTCAGCAGATCGATAATTGACGAATGCGCAATTACTCTTTGATATGAGAAATGCGCTTTCTATGTCGTGAATAGCGTCTCGTGAAAAATGATCTTTCAAGTCGATGATTGATGTATGTGGAGGTAGATTACCGACCCACAGCGCATGTCCACTTTGTTTTGGTTTGCGCGGTGGTCCACGAGGGTACGAGATAGATTGTTGTTGGGCGAGTATATTACGATCAGTAGCTGTAGAATTATTAATTCAGATCAAGATTCGGCATCGTATTTGATTACAGACCTTGTTGTCTTTGCGCGTTGTATACGCCTCGCTGGTTAGGTGCAAACGCTTGATCAGCTACTACAGGGTAATACAAACCAGGATTGTTGTTGCCATGCTCTTGATTCGAAGATGTATAATATGGGCGTGGACTGACGATGCTGTTGTTGAAAGCCATGTTCGGATATTGATAAGGATATCGTGCTGCGTTATAATGCATTTGTTGGTGAGGACCGACATTCATCATCGATGGTTGTTGACCGTAATTTCCATAATAATACCCAAAACTGCCTTGCATAAAAGCTTGATTAGTCGGCATACCAGAGTGATAGCTTTGCGCAGCTGTGTATTGTTGCGATTGCATCATATATCTGGGATCCTCTCTTGATAATGATTGAGATGGGAGCTGAGATTGAAAAGGTCCCTGATGCAATAGAGATATTTCCCGAGTTTGTGACATATTCATGTTGGATCCGGACGTCATTGCATTATAAGTTGATGACAGAGCATCAGGTGCAACTTGATCATGCTTTGATGGGTTCAACACATCGATGTCTTTGACAGTAGTTGAAGGATTCGAACCGTACATCATTCCACGATCCTGCGGCGTTTTCTCGGCCTGAGCTGATCTTTCCATGTTCGTTCTTGACTTCCTAATAATCAAAACGAAGACTAGCGCGTTATTCTACCCGAAAGAATGACGAAAGACGATCGAGCGCAGAGAAATTGTTTCGCAGAATCGAATCAGAAACAAAGACTGAATCGAATGATTAACCGCACTTGCAACAAAACAAGACTCCAGAAAAGGAATTACCAGAAATCAAAACTTAGCCATGGTCGTCACAGCACCAAATCCTACCTCCACTCGCAAAAGACAACAATAACGACAATGCAAGTGGTAGTATCATTTGCATATGAAAGAAAAAAGCAACAGGCATTGTCAAAGCAAAGTTTCGAGATTTAGAAATTTCACGACGTCAGAAGTATGTCAAGCGTTAGGTAAGCTTGCATAGCTGTTCCCTGGCGAATAAAAATGACATATGAAACGTCAAACAAAGAATCGAAAAAGGGTCTGCCTGGAAATTGCTTTGGCTAGTCATCTGAAAGGGTAAATGCGGAGTTAGTATTCCTTGTCGTTGAAGATACGCATTGACCCCTTTTACTTTTGTAAAAATACAAAATCATCGTACTTTTTATTCTCAAGATTTAAAATAGTTTGGCGCAATGAGAACCACGCCGCCACACAACCGTTTGGCGTCGGAACAAGCCGGAATGTGTCGTGGTGTGTATGCTGTGAAACTGCCTAATGACACATGGACACTATGCAGCCTCATGCGTAAGGTGAAGATTGAAGAAGAGAACGCAACACAGATAAACGCGATAAAAGTATAACGATTGTGTATGTGGATAGTATTGATCCTCCTGTGCAGTATACAGATTGCATACTTGCCATTGTACTGCATGGTTTGCACCTCTTCTCTAGAAATCAGCAATAATAAAATTGTGGCAGTTCAGAGAAACATTAACGGACTCTGCATCTTGGCGTACCGGCCCAGTGTGGATCTTGCGAGAGGCTAAAAAATTTCTTGGTTCAAGAATCCTTTTGGACCCTGTCGATCTTGAGGCGTAATTCTGCAACTTTCGGCGAAAACTCGTTTCGTTGAAAGTTGATAGCCAGGTCTAGAAGTCCAATTTTCTTTTAGATGTGGGACGACATGACTTTATCGGATTCAACAGACATATGCATACTAAAAAGAGCTGATCAACAACTTGTTATTGTCACTAATCAAACACAATGCAATTACGATTGAAAATGTCGTCGGCGGTGTCGGTCAAAATCACCGCGTCTTGGAATTTGTGGCGTTAGACTTTTCGAATCTGCACATTATACACGGTGACACATCATGACATCATGTTACCAGAAAATGGATTTCTTTTACCACAAAGTTGATTTCTTCTACAATGATCGCTGTAGTCTACAGTATATCAAAAATGATACCTTTGACATGACTTGACTACAATGCGTTGACATACTTATTTGTCTCGTTATTCATTAACCATTCCAGTGTGACAGACATGAGCTGTCTTTCCTACACAGTGTGACAATCACGTGGCGAATATGTCATATGTAGTTACACCGCCTGACAGAATTTCTGCTCATGAGGCAAAACTTGTTTACAATTATATATTTGATGTGTGGTGATGTAATACGACTGTAGGTATCTGAGATTTTCTGTCCCATCCTCACGAGATGTAGTGCAATCCTAGTACTACCAACATGACTGCGTGTGAGCTTTTCGTGCAACACATTGACGTCCAAGATGCGAAGATAAATCACGCAATCGATTCAGATCTGCAACGGCTTCTGTATTGGTCTATGAATGTCGGGGCAGATGATGAATATGACAATGTCACGAAGCATCCTGCAAAACGTGTCAAGATTGAAAATAATGAAACTATTAATTCCGAAAAACCCTCACTAGACCCTACACTTATACCGATCGCCAGAGTTGTATTCCACCTCAGATTGAATCCGGATACTGATGATCAGGCCATACTGGACGAGTCAGCCGAACACGACTGTGATGTCGTATTATGTGATTTCCGGGTCGATGCTGATTCTGCTACGATGGTTTTGGCCAAATCCAGGAGCAAAAGTCAACTACAATTCAAGGTCTCGAATACATTCGCCGATGCAGATCGTCAATATGTCACCCAGCTGTTGGCTGCAACGCGAAAAGTTAATTCGGGTGCTAAAGTTGACTTATCGCTGCGATTAATACACAACAACGTTTCGCGTAGCTCGGAACTCATCTTAGATACTAGTATGTACTGGCGTGATGGTCGAGCTGATACCGTGTCCTTGAAAAACCTTGGAACTTCGGGAAGCGGCTTGCTTTGTGACTACTTTTCTGTCCCGAGTCCTCCTCGCGACTCTCTGCTCAAATCTGGTATAACTCCACAAGATTTTTACAACAGTGCTTCCGTGACAGTCAAGAAGGAAAAAGAAAACAACGATACGTTGCGGTCTGTATTGGAAACGCCGTTGTATCCTTTTCAGCTCCGCGCGGTTCAGTGGATGCTAGAACGAGAAGCGCACGGATCGAGTACGAGTCACCTGGCCTCCCAAGATGGTTTGTTGTTTCGTCCAGTCAAAGATGCTGATGGTGAGGAATGCTTTATAAATGACCTTGAATGTATATTATCACGGCAGCCAAACGTAGTGAATCGAACGCCCGTTCTTGGAGGTATCTTAGCAGAGGAAATGGGACTTGGCAAAACTTGCGAGGTATTAGCAGTGATAAACTCACATCGCAGGACCGATACGCAATCAGGTATTGGCACTACCTTGATTGTTACACCACAAACGATTCTGCAGCAATGGAAAGATGAAATATCAAAACATGCACCAGATATCGTTTGGGCAGAGTATGGTGGTATAAACCATCTTCGAAAGTCTAAACAGACGGTAGAAGAAGTTGTGAGACAATTTACAGAGAAAGATCTGATACTTACCACTTATCAAACACTCGCAGCAGACCTGGATTATGCGACAGATCCTCCAAAGCGTAATTTACGCCAAAGTACTGTGGACAAGAAACAACCGCGGCCTCGTAGTCCACTTGTAAAGGTCAATTGGTGGAGAGTTTGTCTTGATGAAGCACAAATGGTAGAGAGTGGAGTTAGTAGAGCAGCCATGACAGCATCATTGATTCCTCGAACCATTTCGTGGGCGATTTCTGGTACACCAGTCAAAAAGGATATTCAAGACCTTCGTGGTCTACTTTTATTCTTACGTTATGAGCCGTTTGCAAGTTCGCCAGATGTATGGCGTCGTTTGATCTCCTCAAGAGTGCATTTTCATTCGCTGTTCACGTCCATTTTCAAAGGAATTACGCTAAGGCACACAAAAGATAAAGTTCGGAATGAGCTGACATTTCCCCCGCAAAGACGTATTGTTGTCACTGTTCCTTTCACTGCAGTAGAGGAACAAAATTACAATTCAATGTTTGACCAGATGGCAGCTGAATGTGGTGTGCACGTAGACGGTTCACCCAAAACGGATGACTGGGATCCTAATGACTACCAGATTATAAACAATATGAGACAATGGCTCTTACGTTTACGGCAGACATGTCTTCATCCACAAGTAGGCGGTAAGAATCGACGTGCTCTTGGACGGAAAGAGGGAGCAATCAGAACCGTAGAAGAAGTGCTTGGTGTCATGCTTGAGCAGAACGAGTCTTCTACGCGTACAGAGAGTAGAAATGCGATTGCAGCACTTGGAACAAAAGCTTTCCTTGTGGCCAATGCAGAGAATGATACCGAAAGATCCGAACATGCTTTACCTATTTATCAGACCGCATTACAACGTTGTCAAATAGCAGTTGCGGAGGATCGGGCGAAGCTAGAGGCAGCAAAACTGCGGGGACATCACAACGATATGGGAGCTGTGGATGAAGGAGAAAGCAATGATGTTAGTAAAGCAGATCCGAATAAGGTCAACCTACGATCCCAATTGCGAGATTCTCTCGAGCTAGAGCATAAATACGAATTCTTTGTGGGTACAGCTTATTATCAAATCAAAACTAGCAAGGAACATCCGATAAATGAAAAGAGTGACGCGTGGAAAAACATCGAAGAGCAAGAGATTAACCATTACGATCGTGCAAAGGTAATCAGAAAAGAATACCTTCGTGCCGCAGCATTCTCAGCCACCGAGGTGATGAAGCAGATCAAGCTTCAAACACTTGGCAAGGATAGATCGAATGTCGTGAAGTTGTCGAGTGATTCATTCATTGGTGGTATCGAAGTCGATTCGATATTGAACCAATTGTATCAGTTGGCCAAGGTTTTTGAAGATCAAGATGTCATGCTTCTCGATTGGCAAATCAAGCTCGAAAAGCTTCTCATCTCACCACTTGTGGATACTGATGATGGAGAGATTACTGGCGATGAATATGAAGATTCTGCAAAAGCACAGGACCAGATTGGGGCGTATTTTGACGCTCTCAGAGCATTATTGGCAGACCGTACTACGTGTATAAATGGTCAGATAAACACACTCATAAATCATGAGGCTGGCATTATACTTAAAGGCTTGTTAGCCGAAGCAAAGCAGGACAGAGAGGATGGTAAGGAACCTGTCGAATCCCGTGAATTCGCGATTGAATTGCTACGAATGAGGTTTCGCTTTCAGCAGAGCACAGATCCGCCACTTTCTTTGCGGGCTTTGATCCATAATGCTAGAAGTCTCGAGAATCGACTCGTCGAGTCAGATAGGGATTCTGCAAGGGTTACACAACGTGCAAGAAATGAGCTTCATTTAGTCAAGCGGTTATTAAAATATTTACAATCATCATATGATGAACTAAATAAGCAGCAGTCGAAAAACAATAACTTGCTTGGATTTTACAAGGATTGCATGAATCAGCGTATCGAGTATTATCGTCAATTACAAGTCTTGTCTGATGGTGTGCGACGAGCGAAGGAAGAACTTGATCCAACTTTAGATCAAAAAGCTTATGATGCTGCGTGTGCTAATCTCGAGCGATGTGATGCTCAAGTAGCTACACTTCGATCTAAACGGAGATTCCTACTACATATCAAAGACGAAGCTAACAATGAAAGCCAAAGGATTTGCGTCATATGCCAATCTAATTTTGAGCAAGGTGTTCTTACTGTTTGTGGTCATCAATTTTGTAAAGAATGTATAGGTCATTGGTGGCGAGAACATCGTACATGTCCTGTTTGCAAGAGATCTTTGAAACTTTATGACTTTCATGATATTACATATCGACCGCAAGATATGACTGCTCATGAAGAATCTCATTCAACCACTTCTGGTTCGTCTGATAAAAAATCAGGAAAAAGAATGGATGATGAACCGAAAATATATGCCGACATGTCTGTTGCAGACCTCACAGCCATCAAATCTATTGAACTTCCCGTCTCGCATTCGTTTGGCACGAAAATTGACACTATATCCCGACATCTTCTCTACATTCGAAATACTTGTCCACCAGGAACAAAAACGCTCATCTTTTCACAATATCGTGAATTTTTAGAAGTTCTATCGTCGGCTTTGAATATCTTTTCTATTTCTCACGTCACCTCTTTTGCCACGAATCTGTCATCATTCCCAAATACATCCTCCAGCTCTACGAGAATAAAAGAAACAAGTGCCAAGAAGTTTATATCCATTTCTACTTCCATAAATTCATTCGTCAATGATCCACAAATAGAAGTCTTTCTACTAGATGCGCGAACAGATTCTTCAGGTCTTAATCTGGTAGCAGCCACAAACGTCATTCTTTGTGAACCACTAGTAAATCCTGCGATCGAACTACAAGCTATAGCTCGTGTTCATCGAATAGGACAAACACGTGAGACAAAAGTATTCATGTACCTCGTAAGTGGAACTGTAGAAGAGGGAATCTACGAACTGAGTGTGCAAAGAAGACTAGAGCATATTCGTCATAACTCGTTCCGTCACGCACAGAATGATCCTCCTCATGTCGGTCATGTCGAGAAAGCCTACGAAGTAGACGGTGTATTGGATGTAGAGACGGAAGAAGCCGAGAGAATGGAATTACAAGCTGGACAGACTAGTATCAATGGCTTATTGACAAACAAGACAAAAGGAAAAGGGTTCTCGGGAGAAAATGTCAAGAATGAAGACCTGTGGTATTGTCTTTTTGGAGGTACTGAGAGAAGAGAACGCGAAAGGCGAATGAACAAAAGAGTGGTAGAAGACGTCTTGACTGATGAAAATGCTAGTCGTGTTGTAAGAGAAGAAGTAGGAAGATTCGTCAGGGCCGACGCTCATCAACCGAAATGACTGTCATGGTTGTATTCCTGCCATATCTCTTTGACTTATAACGATAGTTGCGTCGATAGTGAATCACTTTCAAGAGTAATCTACTATTCAAGCAAAAAAATCACTGCCCCGAAATTCAGTAGATCGGTACGATTATAAATGACGTCGACAATACGATTGAAGCTGTAAAGCATGGTTAATATGCCGTCTATTCCCCTCTCTACATATCATTCTGGTCCTTCATGAGATCCACGCAGTAAAATGGCTTCGTCCAGACATCCCAAGCTTCAAATTGTAGATTCATCCAATACGACTTGATCATTTCGAGCTTGTGGACATAGCGTACGCTGAAGCTATATCGTATGAAGACTACAGGGAATGGTGGGACTGATCACGCACTCTGAGGGGATTGTACTGTAGACCAATCCACCAGTGAGCGTAATTGTCGTGAACGTAAGGCCGTGCTATATCTTCCGGAAGTGTTATCGCTTAGCGATCGGGTGGATAACTTCTTGCGCACACGTGTGCCGGTTTGAAACGACGATCGCTTGATGTGGAGCTGGCCACAACCAGAAAGAATGGAGAGAGATGGATTGAAGTAGTGCGAGACGGAGTATCGAAAGTAGATGACTATATTATGAACAGTACGGTGTGGTAGGGAAGAGATGAAAAGTCAAGGGAAACAGTCAATGAATACTGATAAAACAACGCGCCAACGATTAAATTAAGCTACATGACGTTATTAATAATGTTCTTGATTTTGTCCCAAGAGGTTAATGAATTGCTTCCCTGCAAAATTTGTAACTCGCTGACGAAGTCGCTGACTACTGCTGCATTGTGTGTCCCTGTCCTCTAGAAAGAGCAAGACATTTTTTGCGTCAGATTCATACTTTTTCGTGTATTCAATGAATACTTCGAATGCCGAATGAAAAGCCGAGGGAAAGATTGCATCAAAGTTTCGCGTAACCTTAGTGGACAACATATGATTTGAATCTATGGGGTTTCTGTTGCACTTGATATACTTATAATACTCACAAGCAAATTCAACAAAACCATTCTTGACCTCATAGTATTCGCTAGGATTCTGATCTTTATTGAGCGATTCCTTCCATACACAATGACCATTTAGCATTTTGTCGATCATTTCATCAAATGATTGATACGTTCTCTTTACGTCTTGCAAATCGGAGCATAGTTTTGTCGCATCCATTGGGTTGGTCATCAAATCTGGCGATATTTGAAACAAAAGCGACGCATACCATCCGCTAGTTGACAAATCCCAGCCACGAAGACTCCTGCGTTCTGCAATAGATTTTATATCGTGTTTGAGATATTCATCAAATTCTTTCTCTAAGCAGTAGACACCTCTTATCCCATACCAGTACTTATAAAATTTGCCTTTTATCGTCGACCTCAAATTTTCAGGAGTTATTTTTATATCAAATTGTTCTTCAAAATATGTCACTATTGCATTGATTTGATCATCCATCAAAGCGTGATGATCATGATGTAAATTCGCGATCAGTTTAAGATGTGGGTTTTTCTTGCATTCATCTTTACAATGATTGTCAACGCTTCTCGCTAAAGCTGCGTCGTCCATATCATTTTTATCCTTTAGATGATATGTCTCATATCGTAGTCGCATGAGTTTATCATACCAATCGAGTGTATCTTTCCTAGTGCATATCCCCATCTCCATCCTCGTTTGATTGATGATCTCCCGGACAACAGCCCACGAGAGCGCAAAAAGCTGTCTGACTTCTGGCTTGTGATGGTCCTCAAATTGCTGAAACGGTGTTCTAGAAGCTTTTATGGCATGAAGATGGAAAACATCTCCATAATCATCATATTTTACATGCAAAGAAAATCGAGTGTTTGGGGTGTCTTTCTCTGGCAGCCAATATCTAGTCGACCTCTTGTCCGGCGTAGCCAGTTCGAGCTCACTGATGTGCTTCTCTGAACTTCCGTCAACTCGGCTATAAGCTAGCTGTCTCGTTTCATGTTCTTGTGGCAAGTCACCGTGAGTTTTTGCTTTTTGAACTAGAAAATCTACGAATGTCGATTTTTTATTCGCAGGGCGTTTTGTATATTCATCAAATGCCTTGACTGCCAAGTTGAAATGCGACTCGCAGATGGATTGTGTCATCGGCCTGTATTCCGTCGCAGCTTGAGTCTGGGGTGGGTTTCCGACTGTCTTGTTGTCTCTCATGAAAAATCTGAAAAACTCAGGAGCAGATTGCACGAATAAAATCAACTCCGCATGTATTTCCCAAGGCAGCTTCTCCCTCTCCTCCTCTATACCGAATTCAGCATGGGGAAGCGATGCCCGAACAGCTTTAGCGAAACTATGTTTTGCACCTTCAAAATGTTGTGAATTGAAGTATAGTTGCATTACAGCCACTAAGCTCTCGATAAGAACTGCGGACATTGGGGAGAGCTCTCCAACTTTCCATAATGAGCCATTGGGTTCGTGCCATATTTTCCGGGCATACTCTCTGAGATATACATCACTATTACCGACTTCTAGAAAGAAGACACTTCTCATGCCCTTCCAGTACTCTATAAATTTCTTTTTCAAAGTGCTCTTCCAAGTGTCATCTATTGCCTTCACTCCGTATCTCTTATTAAGATACTCTCCAGTTGCTTTACTACATGGCTCAAAAAAGTCATCATGATCAGTATCATGCTCCTTATTAGCCAGTTTTGTATAATCGTCTTCGCTAACAGGTCTACAATGGTTGTCAAGAGTTCTTGCTAGAGCCGCTTCATGCTCGATGTTTTCATTCTTAGACTTTTTATCTTCTTTTTCCTTAAGATCCCGCTTCTTATCTCTTATCTCTTCGTAAACGATCCTCCGGGCGATAGCCCACGACAGGGCAAAAATATGAGTGTTATGTATATTGTGATGTTCCTGCCATCGCCTATATAGTGCTCCGAAAATAATATTCTTTTCATCAGGGATAGAACCTCTATGGAAAAAATCTCCAGAATCCGCACCCGATAGATAAACTATTTGCGGCTCTTTCTCAACATCTTTAACCTCCGTTGTCGCGGCCATTTCGTGCTAACTGTATCTGTCTGTTGCTTTTTGAGAGAAACGTCAGCAGCCTTCACAGACTTTATACCCGTTCCACAGGAACAAAAAAAGCGGTTTACAGCCTGATATAGACGTCTGACAAGTCATCTAAGCGTTCTAAGGTTCTAGACGACTTGAATCGTGAAGTAAGCGTTTCCTCCAAATTCATGTTTCAAATCGAGTCTAGCACGGTCATGCTTACGGATCTATTTTAGCATGCAGAGAGGCTCGAAGTATATCACGCCGACCAAAAGATGACGCTGTCCCTAGGGCTATTCACGTCTTAATGTACAGTCATCACAACCGATCAGAGGAGCGATGTTGGTTAGAAACTTCCACACCGCCTCGATCACGACTTTGCATGTCCCACATCTTAGCGAATGTGTGACAGTTGACAAGTTGGTACTTACCACATTCGAACAAACGTACCGGAAATCACTCCGCTTCGCAGGTGTTGGTCAGTGTTGGATGAATAAAAATCAATAACCCATCCAACACACGCACACGCACATGCATGCATGCATGCATGACAGCTTTCCATTTCCAACAAACATTTCCAAAACTTCCAACAGAATCCTAAAAATCTTAGTCTACGGCCGAGAGAGTCGTCCTGTTCTACAATCAGGCTGCTTGCAAAACATCTCAATGAAATTCAAGGGTTCCTCTACCCCAGAAATTTCAAATCCGGTACACTAAAATTAAAATGACGACCCCGCAGCAAGGCTAGGCTAAGGTGCGCTATAAATAAACTGGCTTCTCTCCACCTACCGGCACTTTTTAATGATTCCCTCGTCGCAGGACCGTAAAGTTTGCGTTCGAACGTATGTAGCATTAGATGTTAAGCTCTCATGAGATAATTTACATGCGTTCCTGAGTAGTTCGTAGCTCGTCATCTATCTAATTAACTTACAATACAACCGAATCTCTACCCTCTGTAAAATGAGTAAAGTTTTATAATGTGCATGTGCTAGGAAACGTATCAACGTTTTCAATCACAAAGGGTTTTACATTGACTTCGTGAAAAAGATGTATTCACGGTCTACCTCACACATATTTTGATTGTAAGCTTGATGGTTATTCTTATGATGAGGTACATGTTGAGACAAAGCATGAACGTAAGCATTTCTTTTGTATTCTTCATATATATAGCATAATATCATACACGTCTTTGTATATCTTCGAGTAAACTATTTGTGGTGTGTGTGTGGTATCAGACAACAATGACGAATCGTATGGAACCTCATCATAGCAAGTCATATCATTTCATATCATATCATATCTTGTATTTAATCACGATATAATATAAATAATATCAATCCTCCACCTCTTTCTTTGACAACATTTCTCCTTCAGAAAGATTCAATGGCGCCAAACTATACCTTGGCGGACCTAAATGTTCATCTCGAGCAGGATCTGGACCTCTGTTCTGACGAGGATTGGGACCACTCCACGGTGGAGGAAGTATATCGTGTGCGGGTTTCGACTCGTATGTCGGATATCGTGGAGGTGGCGGCGGTGGAGGAAGTCTTCGGCTTTCGGCGTCAATGTTCAGGGAGGTGTAACGATATCGATTCGATGGAGGGATATCAGCCGGATTGGTAGATCTATATTTCGTGTTGTTGGGATCGAGAAAGTCTTCTCTCGCGTCTCGAGTCATGGTCCATCTTTGTGACAGATTTGGATCTCTTGCATTTCGTAAATCTTTAGGATCTCTGATATCTCTTGGATCTCTTGATTCTCGCATATCTCGTCTTTCCCTATCTCTCACATCTCTCACATCTCTCACATCTCTTGGATCCGACCTAATAGCAAACGATGGAGGTGGAGGAGGACCTCTGGAATAGTCTTGTGTGGAGTAATCTTTGGAGGGATATTCTTTAGTCAGGGGCATTAAGGAGCCTGTCATTACAGAATCCCTCGCTGAAACGGTTGAAGAGTTATATGACCATCCTCCTCTTGATAGCGCCGGTGCGTATTCGTTATAAGTCGAAGCCTGTTTTGAAGAGTAAGTTGATGTTGTAGTAACATTCGGTGAAGTAGACCAGGCTCTAAATCCACCACCACCGACGATTGGCGGTTGTTGATTTCTAGTCTGCAGGCCTGGAACGTCGGAAGTACTAGGTAGACTTCTAGGTGAATTGTTATCTCCACCACGATCACTACTGCTAGATGATTCGTCATCTTGTCTAGGTTGTTCAGGACTTTCGAGACGAGAATAGTTTCGTATCGGTTGTCCAGGTTCTCCACCCGTCATTCGGGGTCTTTTGCTATCTTTGAATCGATAGAAGATTAGTACAGCTTATATTTTGGATAAGAACGGTGTCGAATACCTTGTGAACTATGCTTTGCCTTGAAAGCAACAAGATATTCTTGATAAGCTGCATACTCTGGAGTCTTTTTATATGCAGCAAACTCCTTGTCATACTTTTCCTTTGTAGCTTGCGCCTCCTTCTCACAATCTGCACGCATAGCATTGTCGGTATTCTGCCATTTCTCACCAACAAGTTTGGCTATCTCGGTAAAGTTAAGATCTTTGTCTTTGAGCGATTCTCGAATTCCTGGTGTTTCATTAGTAAAATGGAAAAAGAGGCGATATTTACCAATGCTTACTGCTCGAGAAAAGTACATAGGCTGACTGAGGTCTTTCACATGCATTCTCGTCTGGCTATCATAATCATTAGTACTGTCGAAATGGATATGATCGGAATCTGTCAATGTTACGTACCTTGGGATGCCGCCGGTACTTGCGTTTCATTGGAACTCGAAGACATTCTTGATATGGTTGACTTAAATTGTTGTGATTACTGACATGGCGATTGTCCCTGATGCCGTCGGTTTGACCAAAGCTATTCTGTCTACGAAAGTTGTCATCACTCGATCGATTCGTCTTTTCTTCAAGTATCGCTTTTTGTAATTTCTACTTTACGTTAATACAAGTACGGTGATTTCTGTTGATCTGAAACGATGTGACATACTCTTCGATGACCTATCTTCACTCCGAGGGCTTCCCTGCAATAGTGTCAAATACAGTCCTGCAGAGATGACAGAACCCACATACAAATCTGGTTCAGTAATTGCCAATACCGTCTCCCAAGTGTCGAAACCTTCCTGTTCGAATCGTGTGGAGTACTCATCGAGGCCAAGAAACTCTAGCCGGCTTCTTAAGGATTGCATCAGCTCGATTAGATGTTTATAAACCAATCAGGTATTCACGTGGTGCTAGTTAGTGTATACGGATATGTATTCCGTGGAACAACCGTATCTCGATATGTAAACCACAAAAAGTCCATTGAGATTTATACCAGAACAAGGTCTTCGTTCAATGGTGTAGTATGGTTTGACGCTTTTACTAATTCATAGATGATCACGATTACTGCCACAAGTCTCGGATTCGGCTAGTAATTCGTAGTGATGGCATACAATAATGCTCTTGTCTTCTCAGTCGAGTGGTCCGGCCAACGCAGTATAATCAGCGAAAGTCGCTCGAGATAAATTCACTTTGAGCAATAAGTAATTGAAAACGTTCAATATTCTTCTTCACACGGCGAGACGGTAAATTATCAATGATGAGATTAAAAAAGAAAGATACTTGATTTCCCGTGTGTGCAGAATATACGTTGTATTTACCAACGTCCAGTTAATTGACTGCGGCACTACTCGGGGTGACGGTCGACTTGTCCGTAAGGATTGAGCTTATCAACAAACGAATTGCAAATCGATGATGCAAAAATGGGGAACCTGGCGTCAAAAAATGGGTTGAAACGAGTTCACAAGATGTAACGCTTTTCAACATACAGTATTTGAAACGTTTAAGGTTTAATAGCACAAATCTCCATGTGTATTTCGAGGGAAAGTCGATAGTGTAAAAAGGCTTTTGATCGACGAATAAAAGCATAGTATGCAACGTTGCGAGCTCCGTACCAAACCTGAGATTGACAATTATATCAAAAACTCGTTTGTGGTGGACGGCACATCGCGCAATTGTCAGAAGTTTAATAATAGTAATGCCTTTTCCGTACAAATGCCAAGAAGGATGATAGATGATTGATTACAATCTCGATTGCATGACAGTACCACTGTTTTGAAGCGGGTTCTTTCAACGTGGTTAAGCTTATTTTGATACCTTTAAAAATCAAATCAAACTTGTCACACTTTCATCTTTGTATGCCGAAGCGACTGTAAACATCAGTGACGTATTTCCCGAGTGACTGTTGCATTTGTGTATCCGTCTGCATATGCGATCATCAACGAGATGAGAAGAGCTTTTAAATTGGTGAGAAATCCAATTATCAAAAGTAGCACAAGGCTAGGATTACCGAAAAAATGTGGGTCACCTACAAAAAGTATACCGGCATGTGGCGGATGTACTTTACTTGTTATTTAAGCTTCGCCTTGAACACAGACCACGGTAAAAAATGGTAGATTCGAGTTGTTTGGCTATAACAAGTAACTTTCTCGAGGGATATAGGAGTTATCTCCATTGTTCCATCGAAAATCATAATGCAAAAGACGATGCAAAAGTTTTTAGTCATTTCGATGTCCTCATCATTAACGTCATCATAATATCGCTTCAAAAGAATGAGTGTATACAGTCTGTAAAACCCAATATCCTCTCATTTGTGATGTTTAATTGAGTGAAAAGACAGTGCATTAGTCGCTTATTGGAGCAATTCCGAAGTAGACGTGTGACCTGCTTAGCGAGTTCACCAGAAATTAAAGGACCAAGAAAAAAATCAACGCGTATGGGCGTTTCACCAATTGGGAGAAATGGAGATCTGCGTAGAAAGAGTTGAAAAGGCAAGGATCATTGCCAAGGATCCATGTGTTATTGTGTGTTAACTTGTTGTGGCTATATTATCGGAAACATGAAAAAACAAGCATTCATCTCGATTGTCTACCACCCACTCGATCGAGTTAGGCAAGAACGGTACTTTATTACTGCGACCCCACACCCGGATTTTTCAACATGGGCATATTTTTTTACTCGTTGTTTCGGCAGCTGTTCTTGGCAAAGTATCGTTTCGATCTCAACCAATGATCGATAAGTATTTCCCCCAATTTATTATTTTTATGGTTGAAAATGTCAATCTGCATGTGGCTTCGTGTTCCGTGATTGTTACCTCCGATGTCGGGCTTTTTGTGATTCGTGGTCCAGAAAATGCGGATCTTGGAAAGGAACAGGTTTGATTGAGAACTACCGTAAAGTAAAAAGCTCGAGTTGCACAAAATCGTCTAGACTACTGTCGGCCGGCTATCTTGGTGCACCACTTGATAATGACATTAACATTGGTCACCTCTTGTCAAGAAGGTGCATACACCTGACTGTACGCGACATGAAAACCTGTAAACTACCGTTCAGCTCACTGACTGTCGGTAATGAGCTCGGTCACAATACTTTACTTGTTCTTGGATGTTATGTTAGCGGTAGATGCGGCACAGCAGGTTTTCTGTTGAAGTTTAATGCGCTTCTTTTTAACGTTTGTGATCTGCGTCGGACGGCCAAGAAACGGCGAAAATGCGTTTGCTACTGGATGCATTTTTGATCATGCGTTACTTAAAATGCCTACTGTAAGTTCTGTGACAAACAACGAATGGTGGTTGATAAGTATCAACCATTATAATCAACATAACCAAAACTTGAACCTTAATGCTATTGCTCCGAGGCGATTTGAAGTGCTCTATGGGGTCAAGATTGGTTATAATTACTTGATCGATAACGTTAAAAAGTCTAGACTATGTACATATTTTACATTGTGGAGTCGTGAAAGAACCCATCATAGACAAATGTCATCTCTCATATTGTGGGAGGTGTTCTTGCATGTGTAGATCATGACTAGTGCCGGCCCGAATCTCGGATGAACTCGGTTCTGCATTTAGGATAGAATGCCAATCATCTCCGAACTCAGGCCGAACTTGCTGTACGAAATCCTCATTTCTTGGGTCATCAGTAGACTCTATATTGAATGTATTTACAGGGGTAGCTGCGACATCGGTATCTCTTCTTTCTGGCGTTCTGTCTGGCGTTCTGTCACCAATGCTAGAAATGGCTAGCGTCGACTCGAAGGTTTGATATGCAAGCGGATTGGGCTGGGGATAGTCATCGTAATTCTCATCAGGCGGAGCACTCGGTAAAAGAGCAGCTTCCGCACGTCTCAATCTTTCTTTCTCATCGATTGAGTCTTCCATATCGGGGGGAGGAACAAAGAATGCAGCATCGAAAGCAGGAATTACGTGGTTATGCTCACCAAAAGCAGGAGGCGCAATTGATGTATATACAACGCTACTGCCATCCACCGGCGACGTGTTGTTTGGTACATTTGCCAGATCATCTGGAAATGAAAGTTCTGTAGACAGTGGAGCTACTTGCTTCCCTTTCTGTCTATCACTCTCTTCTGTTCCAATCACTATTTCAAGCGTACATGAAATGACACGTTTATCTCTACGAATAGCGGCAGTATCAAGGAAACCCTGAACAGAAGAAGAACCAACTTCCGGATCGTACGCAATTGGCTCGTTATAATTAACCCGTAAGGCGGATGGGAAATACCAGGCCGAGCCCGACAGTTTGCCTTGAATGTCAAGTATGACCTCTATATAATACTTGAAACTCATCATAGCTGCAGGTACACATGCAATTGTTGGAAAGCAGTCTTCTGGTACTCGTAATCGAGGATGCAATTCAGCACTCAGTGTCTTGGGATCAATAAACAGCGGCAATACGACTTGTTGAAGATCCTTTCGGAAGTTGTGAATAGAGCCACCACCAGCGATAGATAAGCCGGAAAACGACTTTGGATAATAATCTTCAAAACTTCTCTTTTCTCCACCGACTGATGCGCCGACAGTCATTTTTGGAGAAGCGTCTATTCGTGCAAGCCTATAAAGTGTGATTATTATTCCCTGCATACTCTTGACTTGCTTATTGTGGTCAATATTGAGCTTGAGGGGTATTACATGCCCTCTGAGTGCACCACCCTTCTGAGATTCAACCGTCACGTGTATTGTCTTGCCATTTGATGTGTAATCGCTCGATCCTGTCAATGTAGTTATCCCGTCGCTTGCTCGGCTGACAGATCTAATGAAAGAGCCAGCGAGCGAGATTGGTTTATTGCTGCTGCGCTGGGATACAGTGCTTAGTTCGGGTGACGGGGTTCGAGGTGGTTGAAGCTCCTCGACAGATTCGTTTTGGACCTGAGATGGGTGCGTATTATCATCGTTCCCGTCGACTCGTGCCTCGGCGTCCTCTTCACGTCTGATCACAACTTGATCACTTCTATATCTCCGCATAGATGTGTTCCGAGCCGGTTTGACCAAGGGTTCAAGGCTGATAGTTCTGACTTGCGGTGGGAGTAATTTAGATATGTCTATGCGTTCAACAAAGTTCAGCTTCTGACTATGTCGTACGATTGGTCCGAATTGTTTGGGTCGTGTCAATGTTGCAGACACCATATACGTTATTGTTCCACGTTCGAACTATCATCAAGGTCAACGCTGCGCAAAACGAAACAAAACAAGGATAATGGTTTATACATACATCGATTGTGCTTGGAAGTGTCTCGTCTGGAAATCTTATAGCAAATTCAAACTTATAATTACCCTCTTCTAATCTACCTTCCCTACACACGACTTGCTCATCCTCGAACAAAGTCGCGAAACCATTTCCAAGATACTGACCTTTCTTATCAGGCTTTGCCTTTCCTATTGTCGCATTATAAGCTCTATAGCCCTCTGAAGGTGGCGTATTTGGGTTCTTGAAGACCTGCACATAGCCGTATAGTGAAATTACTATATGCGTAATTCGTGTAGCCTTGACGAGTTTAAGGATGATACTACCAGTCACAAGATCACCAGCCGAGTACCTCCGATGTGGATCATCAGCATGAATAACGAATTCGACTATCGTGCGAGATTTGGGACCAAATTGAGATGTCAATCGACTAATCAGACTACGCGGACCACCTTGCGATGCATTCGAAGCTTCCAGAAAATCCGAGACAGTATTTGTTGGCGATATAAGGCCCAAAGGCATTCTCTTTGCGATGACTAATCGTTTGAAAGGAGCTCATCGGAACCGCTGGCTATAGTATTATGTCATGGTTTCAACAGGTGTGCCGCATTTTCGATCCAAACGTGTTGAATTGATGATTTGCATGCGATTGTACACAAGAACAAAATACTGTAAGCATAAACCCGCAGAAGGAAGGTTTAGCCGAGTTTAATCAGCATAAAATCTTTTATGCGTTCAGCACGCGAGATCTGCATAATGGATCATTGTTATTACCCAAACAAACAACAGGAAATATTTACTCGACCTGAGGAAGGATTGTGATGGATTATGATGATTCATAAATAATAATAATGAAAGCATTACTTTTGAGTTTATCGAAATACCAGAACGCTTTAGGAAAATATGTAGACTATCATAAATAATGAGAGAAATAATAATGATGCAATAATAACGAAGGTTTATAAAAAGTAGCAACCTAATATCACGCTACTGCACAAGTTTTCATGTGGGTAAACATGCAGAATATTGCTGGACCTCGGATCGAGGAGAGGATTTGTTTGCTACGTATCTTTTCAAATATGGAGTATTAATTTTTTTTTCCCAAAACGTCGGAACCCTGTCGACCGTTGACACATCATTCTTCATTTGCTTCTGCCCGAGACGATTATTATTTACTCTACAGTATATTGTTGCTACAGTATTTTCTGTTTAGTTCTGGGTCTTATTACGTTCGCTTGTTCGCTTGACTTTTCAAAATGTATACCTCTACATTCATATCATTAACAGCGTTTGCTCTACTTGAATCTGTCCTAGCTGATAGGCAAGTATCTTTCAACCTCCTATTACGATTATGAACAACTGACTCGAAGATTGTAATAGCATACCCGGACTTCCAGATTGCGCCAGAAGCTGTGTGACGACTAGTTTTGCAAACTGTAACCAACTCGATGTAAAATGCATCTGCTCGAGCCCAACATTGATATCTGGGTTTTCATGTTGTGTATTCACAAACTGTAATGCTGGTGATCAACAACGTAAGTCTCCCCCTGTTTCCGCCTTGAATTTTGGACAATCTTAACAATCATTATTTTGCGATAGTAACGTTAGACTTTGCCACAAACCTCTGCCAATCGTCGGGTGTCAATAATCTTCCACAATCAGCATCGTGTCCAGAATCATCATCCACATCCGCTTCTTTGTCGTCCTCTTCTTCATCTTCTTCCACATCTGCTGTCATGAACTCGTCGATAATGCCCGCAATTGCTGGAAATAGCACTGCTTTGACTGGAAGTATTAGTACCACATCAGTTACAGTAACAACATCATCATCATCAGCATCATCATCATCATCATCCACAGCATCGTCATCTAGTGCCACGCACACGAATTCGGCATCCTTGATGACATTCATGAAGAGAGGAAGTGGACAATATGAAGTAGTAGCTGCGTTGATTGGTATGGGTGCCGTAATGGTTGGCGTTGCGGCTGCATTATAGATAAAACCAGCCATTGCTTTTTTTTCCAGTCAATAAAATCGGAATCAACAGAGGTCATTTATAATAGAGAAGATATGATATTTCTAAATGGGCTCTTGTACGACAATATCACCAAGGCAAACATTTTTATTGGAAAAAGAGATGCAATATTGGTTTGCTTGAATAAGAATAATAATATTTTCATTTTTCACGGTTGGATATTACAGATTAGTTGTTTACAATGATTACTCTTTCCTTTCTTTGAATCTCCCCGTACATGAGGTCTTGATCCCTCGTAATCTATCTGACCCTTTTTACATCACCAGAAGTATGATTGTGACTTTGCAAGACTTCCTCTAGACATCAGCGGCCGAATACTCGAAAACTACGGTACGAGTTTATGATTTCTCGCAAGTCATTAACGATATGAACGAAACATGATATATGATATATGATTGTTAAAAACAGCCATGCAATGCCAATGCAATGCGTTAAATCCAAACGTAATAAACCTCTACCTCTCTCAAGTTCAATTTCCTTCTAAACACCATTTAAACGGGTCAATGTATTATAGCTTGTCCTCCCCATCGATCATTAAATCTCCCGTGGTATTTCCAAGCTTATAATAATATAAAACTTTACTCATCCATCGCGTATAAATGCGAACTCAAACTCTTGTTCATGGCAAACATACTGACCTTGTCCGTCTTGAATACTGCTCGAAGGGCATTGTCGCAGATAATATTCCTCTTGTCGCTTTGATCTTGCAGTTCGTTTGCGCGGATATATTCCCATATCTTCTTGACAGTCTGTGGTCGCGAGAGGGAATGTTCGCCCACCACAGCAGCGAGGGGTTCGGAGAGGTTATATCGTTTCTAGAACGGCGTTAATATTTGTGACAAGTTTGATGTAGGAGGAGACGGGGTGTGACTTGCGTGAAATCCACCCTTTCGTTCTTTATTATCATCCTCCGCACCTGATTTTATCGAAGAGTCGTCGTCTGATCTCACTTTTGCCGATGATTTCTTCTTTGGAGATTTCTTCACTCCGTTTTTCTTGGTGGGTTTTTTCCTCGTCGCTCCACCACGCGTCGGCCGCGCCATTCGGTTCTCTTCGTCTTGTAACCGTGCGGCCATGGCGGCGTCGTCTTCTTCGATTTTGCTGTGATTTTTTGGTTTCTTCGCTTTCGGCTCGTCTTTTACGTCAGACATGTCGTCCTCATCGTCACTGGCGCTTCGTTTCTTCTTGCTAGACTCAGAAGACTTTTTGGTTCCGTTTATTTTCGTAGATGGTGGATGTGGTTTCTCAACAGAGTCAACTACATCGTTGGTCGCCACTGCAGAGTCGATTCTCGAACTTATATTATCGAATCGTTGTCCTATTAGTTTATTCACTGCTTCCTGATAAACGTCAGTGTATTGAAGGAACAAAGCATTGGAGTTGCGCAGCTTACTTTCTTTTGTGATAGATCTTGACCAAGCTCTGTGGTCAATTTTATTCGGACTTGTTTTGACGAGATTGAGGAGAGATCTCCTTGCTGTAATATCTTATCTATAATCACAGAATACTTTGTTATTTCGTCGGCAGTTAGGGCCTCCATTTTCAAATGTCACCAATTTTATTGTATGACACTTGCGACGCGATTAGATATACGATCCCTATGGTAAAGACTATAGAGTAGAATGTTGATATAACACCGATTTCTCGCGAATTGTCAAGCATGAGCGACAGAGCTCAAGTCATTTCAATCGATCATCGAAATACATAAATCTACGTAATACAGGTGAGAAGAAGCAAAGTGAGTGAGCTGTTGAATTTCATTACTAAAAGTAGCAAATATTGTCGTCACCGTTCCCGATAAAATGTGTACTTTAAAATGCTTCCATTCCAAAAAGCATAGATCTATTTTTAGTATCAAAGAAAGCTGTAGGGCCGACCAACGGGTTTCTCGCTTAATCTTCGGCACAACTAATGGTACTAGCAAATCTTGGCGCGAGGGAAAGTTTTATACCAGTGAGATTGATCATATAGTCCTGCGAGCAGAGGAGTGTCAATTAAGGACTATAACGCGCTTTATATTCCATCATGGCGCCTAGTTTCGATAACCTCGTTGATGAGGACAACTTTGATGATGAAGAGATTGACTTTTCTGGTGAGAACACCGTTTCTAGAACAAGTCGAGTTACAAAAAGAAGCTAACATAGGTTATAGATCTTCATGACCAATATCAAGTTCGTATGGAAGAAGGTTTAGATGCATATGTCGTCTGCGATGGTCTACCCATCGTTCCGGAAGATAGCAAATCAAAATTAGTCAAATTTCTGCTCAAGAAATTAGTCACGGCTGGAGAAACAAGTGAGAAAGATATATATATGCCGGTAGATGCATCATCCATGACTATGGGGTATGCATTTGTCGAGTATAAAACCCCTGCAATGGCAGCACACGCGATAAAATCCTTAGACATGGTGGCGCTTGATAAAAAACACAATTTAAAGGTCAATAAACTCACAGACATTGAAAGATTTGGAAGGGAGGGAAAGATTGATGATGAATATCATGAACCCACGATCCCATCGTTTGAAGAAAAGCCACACCTCAAATCATGGTTGAAAGATCCGACTGGAAGAGATCAATTTGTTATATTCAGAGGTGATAATGTTGCTGTATATTGGAATGAAAAGGATGATGAAGCCGAACAACAAGTCAATCGACAACATTGGACAGAAGGATTCGTACAATGGTCTCCTAAGGGAACATACCTCACATCGACACACATGAAAGGTGTCCAATTATGGGGAGGCGATAAATGGGAGAAACAAAAGCGATTTATGCATGACGGTGTCAATCTAATTGACTTTTCCCCAGATGAGAGGTACTTGACGACTTGGTCAAAGGATCCGATACAAGTTGAAGAAAACCATCCCGTCTTTACAATCGACGACGATGGAAAGAATTTCATCATTTGGGACATTGCAACGGCAAAACCACTTCGATCTTTCGTCTCGCTTGATGATAGTCCTGGCTTGGATGAGAATGGAGTTCCCATACGACGAAAAATGCAATGGCCTACCTTTAAATGGTCATGTGATGCGAAATATGTAGCGAGAATGGATCCGGGAAAATCAATTTCTGTCTATGAATTACCAAGGATGAATCTGCTCGAGAAATCATCTGTCAAGATTGAAGGTGTTGTTGATTTTGAATGGTGTCCCGCACCACCTCAACGTGACAGTATCAAGACATATGAACAACTGTTCTGTTATTGGACGCCTGAATTAGGAAGTAATCCTGCAAAAGTCGCCCTCATGTCGATCCCCAGTAAAGAAGTCGTACGAACGCGAAATCTGTTCAATGTCACGGATGCAAAACTTCACTGGCAATCTGAATCTGCCTATGTCTGTGTCAAGGTCGATCGTCACTCGAAATCAAAGAAATCCCTCGCTACTAACCTCGAAATATTCCGTGTAAGGGAAAAAGGAGTTCCAGTTGAAGTCATAGATACTATAAAGGATACAGTCATCAACTTTGCTTGGGAACCAAAGGGTGATCGATTCATATTCATTACTGCCGGTGAAATACCTCAAACTTCTGCCGTCCCTCCCAAAACCGCAGTTTCTTTCTTCTGTCCTGAAAAATCAAAGACAAACGTTCCAGGAAACTTCCGACATATTCGTACAATCGACAAGAAGAACAACAATGCTATTCATTGGAGTCCTCAAGGTCGATTCGTTGTAATTGCAACCGTTCTTTCTCAACAATCCTTTGATCTTGACTTTTATGATTTCGATTACGAAGGAGACAGGGACGAAAAGGATAAAGATCTGACTGCCAACTTACAACTGATGAACACAGCCGATCATTATGGAATCACAAACATTGAATGGGATCCATCAGGTCGGTTCGTAGCCACTAGCGCCAGCGTATGGAAACACAGAGTAAGTTCTTTTACAATTTTCTTGATCTCCAACAAGATTTCTAATATATGATACAGATGGAAAACGGCTACCACCTCTACGACTTCCGCGGTCTACCTCTCCGAGAAGAACCCGTCGAGCAACTGAAACAATTCTTCTGGAGACCTCGACCCGATCGATTATTATCCAAAGACGAACAGAAACAAATCCGCAGAAACCTGCGTGAATACGGTCGCTTGTTCGACGAAGCAGACATGGCGAAGAAAAACACTGCGAACAAAGAAATCGTCGACAAGAGAAGGAGACAGCTTGAGGAATGGAATGCTTGGAGAGCGAGAACGGTGGAGATGTTGAGTGAAGAACGAAAGGAGTTGGGATTAGAAGAGAAGAGTGAGGAAGAAACGGCGGCGTTGCAAGATGAAGGAAGAGAGGGTACAAAGGTTGTAGAGGAGATTATAGAGGAGATTATTGATGAGACGGAAGAGGTTGTTCCTGCATAAATTGATCTCTTGTAAGATATCATGCTATATCACATTCTATCTATGAATTTTCATAATCAAAAATGTTCGTAGTCAAGTCTACAACGCTGGCACTACTATTTTCATTCAAAATTGGTTGATGTCAAATTAATAAACGAGTATATACATCCTCCTCGTATGGTAAACATTACAATATCATCACATTCATTATCGAATCAAACCGTCTGCCATCAATCCATATAAAAATCTCCCTTCAAGATCCTTTCCTGGAAATGATCTGGAACAACCGGAGCTACTGAAGCCGATACCACCGTCGGTTGAGTTGTATTAATACTTCTAGCGCGAGAATGTCCACCTATATTTGGGGAAGTAGCACTATATCCACCCGACGACGCTAGAGAAGCGCTTCTTTCCGCTCGCGTACGAATCGTATCTGCCCAGTGATTATTATTAAACGCCGGATCTATGGTGAAAGCACGAATTAGTCAAATCATCAATCGAATAGAACTGAAGAAATGAATGAAAGAAGCAGAATCTCAAGACGCCGACACACCTCGGCTCCTCATTATAGGCGATGTACCTGCTAACACACTCGTACTTCCTTTTCTTGTTTGTTTTTCGTCGCCCATCTCCTCTGAGGATTTACGAGGACGAGTGGAAGTAAAAGATGCATGATCCCTACCGTTGAATCCATTTGTAGTAGCAGTACTGCCCGTACTCATACTCGCGGCTCGAACGCTTCTCAGAGCAAGACTCCCTCTTCTGGCAAAATCTCCCGCTGCCGTGTTCCATCCATTCTGTAACGAACGAGACGATGCTGGAAACCCTTCGTTGTCGTCTTCGATGGCGCTTTCGTCGCCCATGGAAAGACCAGGAGCGTCGGAGAGACTGTTTCCACTGCGAGACGTGGGTGATGTGCCGAATAGTATGCTTGATAAAATAGATCCGGAAGGACGAGCGTCGCCCGTTGAGGAAGAGAAGTTTGTGCCGATTGATGTGCGGCGACGATGGGTCTGTGCGGCTGCTGTCATGGAGCTTGAAGAAGGAGGCGAAGAGTGAGGATGTGTAGTTGACGATGAGAGATCTGAAGGTGGCGGGTCGGAGTTGAATAGAGGTCGGGGGCGACCTGGAGCGTAAAGTTCATTCAACGTAACAGATTGACGTCGAGGGTTTGTTTGTGGAAGCGATGAATCCGTCATGTTATCGGTTAAATAAGATCTGATATTTTGTGTAGTAATGAGGTGATAATAGAATGCTATGAGAGTATAACTCGTATCTTATAATGTAGAAATGGATTATGTTTGTAATCAGTCATGTAAGAATAGTCAAAGACGTTAGTGCGGGGAAAGATGACGATTGGTTGATGTGTCAGTCAAGAAAAAGGGGTCCGAGAACAGTTCGCAGGTCAGATTCTTGACGGTTAGAGTTTTGTGGAGAAATACCCCGCCTATTACGGGACCGTGCTTTAAACCACGACTCGTGTTTCTTATAAAACATCATCAATCTCAATATCAATCTGGTGGAATCAATTCATCAGCCAAGTGGCAGCTAGCATGCTCATCTCGTTATGAAAAAATAAACCAGACTCTCGTTGGTTATGAGAATGGACGGCAATGAGAAAGAAACATGCATTTACAGCTAACGGTATTCTCGAGACCGAAACTATTCGTGCAATATGCTAAAACAAAGTTTAATGTCACGAGTCCAGAATTTTTGATCGTCATAAAGACTGCAGATCAACATTTTGATGGTGGTGTAATATAATAATCGTCCTTATATTTGATTTCGTCTGACTTGCAACCCTTTTATGAGAATGGATCCATGAAAATGCTGTAGCTTAATCGACTACAGCCCACCCTTCCTATACAGTAGTACATACTTTCTAGTCCGTGACACACCTTGGCTGCGACAAAGATCGAAAAAGCATCAGACAATATTGCGAGACTGCCTCTGATGTTGTTATGGCTAGCTATGGATTATAGCTTGCCGACCTTCCATATCATCAAAAGTGAAGTCGAAAAAGGTGAAACATTACGACATGCTGTATTGTAGGAAAAATGGAGCCGAGGTTCAGCCGAGAGCTTTAAGCTTTACAGCTATCAACTTCCAGCTTACAGGTCAGCATTGTTGACGACGAGAAGCTCTTCAATCAGCAAATCACCAAAATGGCTTTACTCATGCAACCGCTGACTGCCTTTGGCACTGTCATACCGTCACAAGCTGACGTCTCTGCTCCCACACAACGACATGGCTTCTACCCGTAAGCATCGCCTCCTTCTCTCACTCCCATGATCATTCTCATCATGACGTATCACTAACATCCATAAGCTATACCGACAACGGCGGTTCTACTCTCGGCATCGCCGGGTCAGACTTCACCATCCTAGCAGGCGACACGCGCAACACATCCGGCTACAGCATCAACACACGCATGTATCCCAAACTCTTCCGCATCGGCGGGACCGGATCCGCCAAAACCAACGCCCGCATCGTCCTGGCTGTCGTAGGCTTCTCCGCCGACGGCCAGGCGTTGAAAGAACGTCTCGACGCCGCCGTGGACACGTACCGCCACGCACACAATAAAGAAATGTCAGTCTCTGCCTGTGCGCAAAAACTAAGTCACTTGTTATACGGCAAGCGCTTCTTTCCATACTACGTCCATGCCACGCTAGGCGGACTAGACGAGAACGGAGCAGGGTTCCTGTATAGTTTCGACCCGGTAGGCAGTGGCGAACGAGTAGCGTGTAGAGCAGAAGGCGCGGCGAGTCGATTGATGATGCCGTTCTTGGATAACCAGGTCGATTTGAAGAATCAATATCAGCCCGCCGTGGAAGGTCAGAGTGGTTTGGACAGACAGCCGAAATCAGCGGTGCCGTTGGATCAAGAGACGGCGTTACAATTGGTCCAGGACGCTTTTTCTAGTAGTGTAGAGAGACATATTGAAGTAGGAGATGGTTTACAGATGATGATTATTTCAAAGGATGGTATAGAGGAACGATTTTCTGATCTGAAAAAGGATTAGTTTTTCTTTTAATAAGCATTAGATGACGTTACTATTATAATGATATATTACATTCAATTTTCACCATTCAATTGTCTTTATGGTGAATATGTATACTCGTTGTTGAAATACAAGAATAAAACAGGAATCGATCATAAGCAAAGTTCATAAAACGTCAAATACTTGACTAATCTCGTATAGCCATCATAATTTTCTTCCATCATCGACCATCTGTATATCGGTTGATATCATTTTAGATTTCATTCTTCAACTACGAGAATATTTCCCTTTCAAACATCCATCTTTCTCAAATCAAAACTACTATACTGTTCGACCAAGCATTCCTTTTTCACTATAATCTTTCCCATGTCTCCATCCCTCTCAACTATAGTAGGACTATCCCTTCCAGAGTCGAATGTCTTTAACTCTATTCCTGACAATCCCCTTTCCAACCTTGAAGTACCTTGTTCACGAGACATGACTCTCGCATTGCCTTTCTCCGGTCCCGTCCATGGATCATGATCTGTTCCTGACGTACTAATCTCCTTTGACCCATTTGACTTTCCAGAATTGACCGGTGACGGAACTTGACTATCTTGATACGTTTGACCGCTGTGATGTATTTTTTGAAACAATCTCTTGAATAATGGTCGTAAAGGAGGGATCGAGCCAAGAATGATCAAAAGCCAAAGTTCGATTGCTGCCCAGAACATAAAGAGGGCAAACTGACGGGTGGCGTCTGGGGAGACATCAAGACCACGAATGGCAAGAGTGCGGAGGATACAGGCTGTAGCTGGACTATGAAATGTCAGTACGGAAATGGAAGATTGTCTGGAAGATATTTTACATGATTCCACCTGCCATGAGACAGCAAAATCCAATCTTCATTCTGACGCTGGTTTGGAGATTCCACACGATACTGATTGGATATACGGCTAGCATTAAATCAGTTGCGACACTGAATGCGCCTTGTCTAGATATGATACATCAGCTACAACATACAAGCTTGTCCAACGTATTTTAAAGATAATATTGTGATTCTAGATAGAGGATAGAGGATGTATACTTACGCATAAGCAAGTTTCATGACAGCGGCTGTTCTCGGACAATTCCTCACCTCGAGGACATTCCACAATTGATCAATATGTACACACTGGGTCAACATCATAATCAACTGTAATGTCCCTAGTAAACCGGTCAAGATTCCAAGAGACCACAGAAACATTCTACGTTTATAATGGTGAGGACCTCTGACTTGTAGAAGCAGAGCTATAATAGCCCACTTTGCAAATATAACAGCATATACACCGACAAATATCGAAAGATATGTATATTTCAACGCCACGCCAATCTCGGGAAACGGTAGAGAAGTGACATGAGCCCCTGCTCCATGGACTGTAGATACCGAGAAGAGTGCCTGAGATACAAGACCTACAATCTGTTCATCGTCAGTATGACACACAGTGAATCTTGTGGAAAAGAATGATGTAATGTACGCCTGCGCATAATATCCATATAAAATCCCATCGAATCTCTCCAGCACGTTGACTTGCTCCGTATAACCTCAAGAAAATCATCAACCATCCCACGGCAGTCAACGTCCATCCTAACGCGTCTAACATTTGGCCAAAACCGCCATGAATACGAGGAGTATTGACACTCATATTCGAAGTTGTAGCAGCCTTTAACCACAAGACTTTTTTTCTGAGAATTGTCGTTTGTGTTTTATAAAGTCGAAAAAGACCGTTGTGAATAGTTCTATATATACGGACAGACGGAGATGTTTATATCTGTACGTATACATAGAAGTAGCAAAACATTGAAAAGTGGAAAAAAGCAAAACAAAATAACACCACCACTACGCGGGTGATATGGGTCCACTTCACTTCACCACACCATCCACTCTGCTCTTTTTTCTTCACGTGAAGTATTGTAACAAGTGCTGTGTGAAAAATAATGCCGAGTGAATGTGATAGTGGTCGTACAAGAGTTCACCTAGACTGGTTGTATAATACTTGAATATATCAAGAAACCTACATATGGGCTTTTTTCAAAAGTCACCTCAACTGCAGGGAAAGAAACGTAGGCTGGTTTTAGCTCTATCAGTAAAGAAAAGTCGGAGCCGACACAAGGCGTGTATTGTGTGAGTAGAATGGTACAAATGCAGTGATGATTACAAATACCTCTCAAACAATACTTTACCTACATGTGTATCCCTTGTTACACCACCATAGCTGCATGTAATATATGATTTGCCTGATAGTACATCACTAAACATTTCACTAAGCGAGATGAATGATCGGAGAGGCCAGTGCTGCATAGCGACGGGTATATGTATTTGTACTCACTTGACGAACATGTCTGAAAGGTGACGTTGAGATGCAGGAGTGGGGGAAAGATAAAAAGCAATTTTTATTTCTTTTTTTCGAAAATGAAACTTCATGCTATTGGAGTGTCATGCAGGAGGTTCGTATGTGACAGTGACAGTGACCGTACAAGCGAACTACTCTGTCAAACACGGTATTGCACGGCCAGTTATGACCATGAAACATGTCCTTTGTCATATTCCCGACGGAGATCCGAGATTCCAAGAAATTATCGAGAAATTATCGAGACATAGCCTCTCATGACATAAAGACTGCATGTGTCACAATATAAATCCGACATCATAAAGTTGAAGTAGTGAAAAAAGCTATCTATACCCTCTAATAATAAGTCGATGATACATTTCTTAATGTCCCTTTGACCCCTTTCCATCGATCGACAAAAGTACGTGGGGTGTGCTGAAAAGACAAAAAAGTACAACACAGAGGATTCGCGAATGGTCACCCACTTCACTACTAAATCTGCCTTTGATAGGTTGACAGGCCCGAGCGGACGAGAGGGAGTACTTTCTACCAAGTATGGTCGTACTTGTATATCCCATCTACAATTACAAATTATATACCTACCACAAATGTTGCTTTGAGGATGCTTACGATCCACTTTTCTACATAATCACAATGTTTCAAAGTCATGCACAGATCCCGCTCAGGTTCCCTACGAATGATATTTGATATAAAGTCCGCACTGGTGGGAATTAATGTATGTTCGTCAAGCAGATTTTACTCTGCAGATTTATGCAGGAACAAGAAAGTACATGTACACGTCTTGAATTCTTGTTATCAAGGCTTGTTTCTACACGAGTACATTTTTCGAAACTGGATTGTCAAATAGAAGACATACTTACATACATCCCTGTTGAGTACAGATCAACGACACCACTCGGATTCATGCAGGTAAAAGAAACCAAGAAAAACCCCAGCCCTGTCAAGGCTTCAGTCTATATTTGAGATAGTAATATACAATATACAGCTTTTATTCACACATTTAATAATATCACATATGTTATCTCCTTCTCTTACCTTCTTCACTGACGATAATTCCCGCTCTACTTTTCATATCTCTCGCACTCATCTGAGTTGTTGACCCACTATTACTCTTTTTTCGTTCTTCGCCTCTTTTTAACCTCACATAAGAGATGTTACTTGCACTGTCTTCGGGAGCTAGTTCGCTTCTTTCGTCTTCCCATCCTTCCTTCTCTTTACCTCCACCGTTGTCCTGACCATTGATACCCATCATACCGTCATTTGCACCATTGTTATGATTAGAGTCGTCGTTGTAGCCTCTTCGCGTGTTTCCAGCTAGACTCAGACCTGCCGCTCTAGCTCGTAATTTTAGACGAAGTGCTTCAGCTTGTCTATGTAATGATTCAAATACATCTTCAATGACTTCCATGTCTTTATGTATAGATTGTTCCAATTCACTCAAGACCAATATTTCCGTCTCTTCATCAAATTGAACTGGTCCACCATTATTACTACCATTACCATTGTTACTTCCCGTTGCATAGTTTGTTGAGCTTGGAGATGACGTAGACATTGAATTTATCGGAGAATACGGAGTAGTGTTTCGAGATGGAAGTGTATTACTCAAACTACGTGGAAAGGATGCACCAGGGGCTGGAGTTGGGCCACGAGATGGAATAGAAGGCGAATAAGCTGAGGAGAGGTTGTTATGGGGAGGATCATTACCGGACCACAAAAATCCATCAAAACGACCGGATGTCAAGATTTCCCATTCTGCTGGAGTTATAGCAACAAGTGTAGCCAACATTCCATGCAAATTGGGATTGTTGACCAAATATATAGCGCATTCCGGTTTCCGTGGGGGTGATCGTAGACGATATAAACGTTGAAGAGCAGCTGCTGTTTTATCTAGTATAGAAGTGTCGACGTTTGTAGGGGGAGAGTTGGCCGCTGATGCTGTAGGGCCTTTTGCGTTAATCAATGAGGACATCCCCCGCATGAGTGCAACAAAATAAGCTCGTTTATCTGCTTCTATTCGTGTCAGCATCGCAAAAGACAAGGTCTCATCATCTACATCGCCAGGAGGTTCACTTTCAGATGAAGCAATATCTTGTGATTGTAGCCATGATTGTACAGATCGTTTGGTCTTATCATTTTGTCGCATATAATGTTGTCGAAACTCTTCGGGCACATCTGGATCAAGTTTTTGCATGGGCAAATCAACTCTTGAAGGAGTACTTGTTCCATTTGATTCCAAAACGAATGAAAAGGGTGGCCAGGGAGGTAGATCCCTTCTACCAGATACGAATTCGAGCATCTCTCCCCATGATAGACCTTGACGATCCTCTTCTGCATCTTCTGGTCTATCCTGATGATATCTAGTATTACATAATACACAATCACATCTTTCAGACGATATATCCCGGGCAAAAACATGCTCTAACCGATCAAGCAGCCTTCTTGCCACAGATCTATATCCAGTAGCTACCGCGACTGATCCATTTCTGTCCAATACTCTTTCAAAATCTTGCAATCTTCGACTTACCGGAGCGAAAAGATTCATTGCATCGTTGACTGCAGAAGGTGGTTGAGGTATACGACTTTGATTCTGAGCTGCTCTTGGTTGATTAGAAGCAAGACTTGGGATGACTGATCTTGAGATTGTATATGGTAAACCTCCATTATAGAGCAAATAATCAACACGAGGTGGATCTTGATTTAGATCAACAAGTGAGAATGGAGAATATGGGGATGCAGGGGGAGGTATCGTGATTGACGGATTTCGATATGATTGCGAATTTGGGATTGATTCTGAGGAGCTTCCGCGAGGCAGAGTGTTGAGAGGCGTATTATGTCCGTTTGTATGGGTATTTGGGCGAGAAGTATACTTCTGAGATGACGATAATGAATCTTGCATAATGCCCGAGATTGATGTCTGTATAGATGGTCTCGGGGGATTCATGGATGCTCGCACTCTTGTATTAGCTATCGAGGTGGCTTGTGAATCTGTAGATACACTCGGCGATTTGTAGAATGGTTTATGTGGCTCTTCGTCTCTTATTTGATCAACATCCCTCGAGCCCCCAACTGCACCTCCTCTTGTTTTTGATCGAATGGTCTCGTTTGAGTTGTATGACACTTCAGATATGTTTTCGTTGGACTTTCTCCGAGGACTGGCCATTTCTTCTGCTCTGAGATGACTTGATCTAGTCCGTGCTTCTTCAATTCCATATTTTGGTATCATATCCTGCTTTCCATCAACAAGCGACGATCTGTTACTTCTGATATATTCTTTCTCTCTTCTACGCTCACTTTCATCCGAAGTAGATGGTGGACTTGAAGGTCGTGAATTGGCAACTGGCGTTCGTACTCGTCTTTCGCCTTCACTTGCCGCCGATTCCGATGTTACAGTCGCAGGCTTGGGCCTTCGCGGCTCTTCCGCAGATCTTACTGCTTCTCGACTGTGTTGTTTGGAAAACGAAGGATATGATGCCATACTACCGTTGTATTCTTCCTCTGCGGAGCCGCGACGACTCATGTCAGCCTGATTTGGCACCGGAAGCGGCGGCGGCGGTGGAAGTTGTTCTCCTTGTCGGAAACGTGCTGACATATCATTCATCGACGGTCTTGCGGATCTTGATATATATCGGTCTCTTTCTTTGTCTTTATCTCTATCCCTTTCTTTATCTCTATCTCTATCCCTTTGTCGTTCCCGTTCTCCTCGTTCCGATCTTTCACTTCGATAGCCTGTCCGCTCGGCGTTAGAGTTTCGACGAGAAGACCGAGTGGAGGAGCCGTCCTGCTCTTTGTATTTGTATCTCGACACATCTTCATCCCTACGACTACTGCGCCGAGACTCCTCATCGTCCCGCGACGGCATTTTTGAGAGTCTGTTTTATTCGTGAAGAAATGTCGTCATCGATGATCTAGTTTTATGATTTATGATGTATTACGCATCATTTATGATTCGACAAAGCGTGATAATCGCAGACAAGCCAGCGTCTTTGAATTAATTAGCCGAAACCGATCGGAAGGATCCGAGGCTTTCGTATGCTAATCATTTCCGCGAGCCAAAATTTCTAGAAAGCGATACCGGAATTTTTCACAACCAGAAAATATAATTTCACGTGACAACTAAAAAAAATGAGAAGAGTCTGATTTGTTACTACATCTATTTCATATTCACGGTGAACTAGTAGTAGTATCACTATCTGACGATGCTTCAGTATCGGACTCATCACTTTCATCTTTACCGTCCTCTCCTTCTACCGGCAACCATCCATAATTTTCTTGAAAGTCGCTCAGGGCGTGTACTTTTGGTTCGAAACCTAATTCTGTAAAACCCTTTACCAGATCCTATTATACGAATTAGTAAAGCGGCTTGGAGTGTATAGTCATGTTCAAGAATATACTTCTTTCATGTTACCTGAACAGGTTATATAGCCATTGACTTTTGTAGGATTAAACAAGTTGAGATAATATCTATTTATGACCTCTCGCATTTGATCTGTCGTGACCATTTGAATCTTGGCCATCATTTTGGTTCCCCAACCCTTGCCTCGTTCTAACGTGACTTGATCAAGAACGTTACGTGATGCAGCATGTGCATACTTTTGTGACTTTTCCACTAGATCTTTAACCTCTGTAGCTATTGAATTTTCCAAGTCATGCTTGCTTATAACAATACTTCCATCAACCAAACCCTCTATTTGTCGCTTGGCAGCGATGAATGCCTTTGAACCATTAGTAGATTGATAGATTTCGCAAAAGACTTGGCCAGTCAAGCAATCCGAGCTAGTATATATTCCATAGACTAACCCTTCTGCCCTCAAAGCCTGCATAAAAGGTCCATCTAAACTGTTCATAAAGTCTTCAACGACGCTCAACGCAGGTAAGTCGGGATGATCGTATGACTTGGGTCCAACGGCAGTAAACCGAGCATAGCAAGATTCTACAGTAGACATTGGCATAATCTTCAGAATGTTACCAGGATGTTTCAATGCATCAGATGTTAATCTGTTAGCGTCAGCCAAAGGACTTAGCTCCTTATTCGGATTGTCATGCTCCGAGGGCACGATTGAAGCCCACGCAGAGACCGGACTTTTTATTTTGGTCAAATCACCAGTAACTGCAATGCGGTAGTTCGAAGGTTGATGCATGATATGAATGTAGTCTTGTAGCATGGTAATAATGGATTCCGGATCACGCTCCAACTGGGATTTGATCCGTCGCAAGACAACAGCATCTACTAAAGTGTTTGTGGCCCTGGCGGTAGAGTTTGACGAATACTCAACCATTGTTTGTACAGAGCTCATCATATACGAAGCATCTCGTTTGTTAAGAGGGATATTTGCAATTATTTGTTTCAAAAAAGTCATAAGTCGATCTTTGTCTAGAATATAGTCATACATGATATTCTTCAACCAGCTAATGACAGTCTCGTATTTGCTGCTTTCTGTAGATATTGTGATCCTTATCATATCAGAGCACGCACCTCCAAAAGCAGCCCCAAATCCATTTGTTTCTCGCTCCAGACCGATACAAACTTGTTCATAAGACAATCTTTGACCATGACGAGTCAATGGTGTTCCAAAGAGATTGCACATATAGAGAGAAGTCATTGGGCGGAGCTTTTCTGGAAGATCTTCCGTACTCAGTAGTATTGATATATTTATAAATTGCGAGGGTATACTTTCAAAATGGATATACAAAGGTAAAACACATTTATCATTGTCAATAATATGTTGAGCTTCCTCATCACAGTCTGTAGTCCTTTCGGCTAAACCATATCGAGCTGTGGAGGATTTTGGTAACTTGATGCTTGTCACATCAAATAGAGGATAATGGTCAAATGCATCGTTAGAAAGCGGTTGTTCGTTAGCAGCTCGTGCTTGTTTTACGCGAGCACCAGCCTTTTCGAGCCCTTCTCGGCCAAGGCTTTCCTGCTGATCTTTTACTCGTCGTGATTCTGTCTCATCCATAGTCTTATTCAATGCAGCCGAAGGCTTACCGTAGATTGTTGAGTGAGGATGTTCAAGAAACCATTTCGACATGAATTTGCGCCACTGGTCCTCAGTCCAGCTCAACAGTTCATCAAATTGTCCAAGAGTTGCTTGCTTTTTTAGCAAACCCCGACCCTCGCGATCCCCGAAGAGATGATCAGATAGTATAACATCCAAAGCATCTGTAGAGTCCGTCTCTGCGGACTGGACACGCTGTCGTCGAGATCTATGAATACAATCTCGCATATAATTCATGTCTAGCGGATTGTTTATGCTTTCTTGCAAGACGTGCTCGAACCTTGCTGCGGTGGCTTCCAACTTTGCTGTGGTGACGGCGGACAACGTGATTTCTATACACAATTCCATGTGCCACATGACGTCGACATCAACACTACCACAGCGATGTTCTCGCTCGACAAGGATATTCCTTATTGGCGATGCCACACTCCCAGTCAGGTAATTCAACGCTAGACTAATGGCTTCACCTTGTATGTCAGTTAGATCGTTACGAGGTCCACGCCAAAAGAGGTCCACTGATCCAGTAGTCTCGTCTTCCTCTGGAAACTCGATCGTCTGGGTCAAAGGTTCAGCTATATCTGGAAGCTTTGCTGAACTAACCCATGGTCTCTTGAATGCCGGTCTATCTGGCTCTACACGAGACATGGTTTCGTGTTCGAATTTAGTTAATATTTTCAGCAGGTCATCGATATCTACGTCGCCACAGATTGCAACACAAAGATTCTCCGGTCGGTACATCTCCTTGTGATATTGTCTAATCCGGTCAATGCTTAGTTGACGTAGATTCTTTAGTTTTCCACCAGTTTCTGACCGATATCCGCTTGTAGGAGGGTACAAGTTTTTGACTCCTGCTTGCCATAGAAGGCATGAATCATCTTTTTCATCAGCTTGCATCTCGCAATAACACACACCACCATCCTTGCCTTCACCATCTACATGGTGAACTTCAGTCACATAGGCAGATTCTGGCAAAAGAGGATAAAGGACGTGATCAAGGTATACTGGCAGGACTTGAGCGAAATTAGGCCATCCTGCAGTAGTCAACAGATATGTTGTATTGTCCACCGCAGTCCAGGCGTTATCAGAACCATAAGATCGTGTTATCAACCTTTGCAGGAAATTACAGTTTGGATAGGATTGAGATCCAAAGAAGCAAAGGTGCTCCAATGTATGAGGTGCGCCAGAATCGTCGTGTATTTCAGTCGCTACAACGAGATAACCATAAACCATCGGTCCAGGCTGCGAGGCGACCACGACTCGCATACCCGTTTTTGTGGAGACATATTGTGAGATCCGAGCGTCACGTACATATTCAATGTCAAATTCTTGTATCCTTCTGAAATGTGGTTCTTCTTTTTCCGTAGCGTTCATGATAATCTCACTCATTTGACTGAACTTGACGATAGACAGATTTTGACGAATAACCGTGATCTCTTTTGTTTGTCAGCGCCAAGATTAGTTTAATGACGGAATGAGGCTCATGTTAGGTTTCTGGTGTCTATTCAATCATAACAATTAATTTCATGATTAGCCGAGAACTAAGATCTGCATGTATGTCATTGTCGATACTCAAATTGACCACTGTAATATGGCACGATCTATATAATCTATGTAGCTTACTGATACTAAAAAGGAAAATTTGATGCTAGATTTTTAGGGTTTCCACAGCGCAATATAGATCACGTGTGTCGCTTCGAATATAATTCAACATCATCAGATCCAGACCTCATCATTACATCATCGACGACAATACAGTTCGACATAATCAAGCTCAGTTAGTAGTTGATATGGTGCTTGAAAGTAGTAATCTTGCCGGAATAGCGACAGCTACTATACAAGCTATCCAGTCTGCATCGTATCCTGATGGTGATATTGCGTTGACAGAATTGACGCCGGATTTATTAGCCAATCTTCAAAAATATATCAAACAAGCAAAGTATGAAGTAGATGTATGTATAAATTCAAATGACCATAATGCTTGATAAATTGATTGGATATATAGCAAAAAGTCCGGCAGTTGAGTAGAGGTATATCGCCAGATGTTGATGGGTGGATTAGACAGGCAAACAAAGTTCAAACAGACATTCAAGCTTCAAAGACTGCAGCACGAGAGATAGTCGTGCAACATGAGACTCATTTGACTCTACAAGCGTCTGTGGCAGATGCTGCCCAGAATGTCATGCTTCTTGAAGAGGAATTGAGATTCAGTACTTCTCTGCAGAGTGTGCTAGAAGAGATTAAAGCTATCTCGCAGAAGTTGACTTCGATCAAAGCACTTCTTGTCAAAGAACAAGTACTTCAAGCGCACAAACAGATGAAAGCCGTCAGTCAAGCCCTACGAGATTTTGAAGACGATCGATCTTCCAATGCTGTGCGAACACTTCAAGCAAGATATAGATCTATTGAAAGTGATTTAAAGTCGATGATCACTGAGCATATCATGAAAATGAATCAGTTCAACATCGAAAGAAGAAGCGTAACATTTGAATCCGAGGAAGTGAACTGTGGTGATGCGACAGTCGCTGATTGCATTACAATTCTTACTGATCTTGACGCTTCAGACGCTCTTGTTCAAGATATGAGTCGAGAATTGCACGAGGCGTTCTTTGGCTATTGGGTACAAACCACACCATCAACCAATCAATATAGATTGGAGATCAAGTCGAATACGGCGAGCTTATCTAAGCAACTATCGAAGCCAGATCTCAAAACTGTTATCCTTGACATTCAATCATTTATCACGTTCTTGTGCTCACACATGTCTGAGAAGTTATATGTCTTGCTCTCGGCAAGAATTATGCCTGCGTTCTTGGATCAATTTGAGAACAGAACACTGAGCAATGCTCTGCCGTTATCGCTTGATGAAATGTCGGCGTTTGCAGAGATCAAAGACGCTTTAACAAACCTAGCCAAGCAGATGATTTCATTGAGCTGGGATGGTGGAAACCGGATCGCCAATTGGGTCGATAACATACCTTTGATGTGGTTGGATAAGCAGCGAGAGTGTACGCTCGATCGTGTGAGAAAGTCTTTGCTGACCGATGTAAGAAAGACAAGATCTGCGCAAAGGTTTGGCAACAGCTCGACTTCATCGACGGAGACCAAGCCTAAAATCATACCAAGTCCTGACAAGCAAGTACAAGATCATGACGTCAATGACGAAGATGCAAGTGCATGGGAAATGGAAACACACGATGAGCACAAGACAGACACGCCAGAATCGACAATCAAAGTTGAATCGGATACGACAGGCTGGGGTTGGGAAGGCGAAGGGGATGACGCCGTTCGTTCACCTGCAAAAACTCTTCCCAATTCTCACGAGTTTGCTATAAATGAGTCAACAAAAACAAACGACCAGGCTGCCAATAATCCTGAAACCTATGAAACAACAGCGGTGCCAGAATCGTTAATTGCAATATGTATGAATATCTTCAAAGAAGCGCACATGCTCATCGAAGATCAACCTTCATCTTGGGGTATCGCTTCTGCGGTCGAAGCTCTACCAACCATAGCCGTGACTTCTTTTGCCCTTTATCGCGCCATGTCCTTGACAGCATACAACAAGACAATCAATAGTAAAATCCTCCTCCATAACGATTCTATTCGCATATCTGAATTAATGTCAGAGATCATCTCGTCACATTACTCTCCTAATTCGCGGACGACGTCACTTCTCTCGTCATCTACAGTCAAACAGCTCGAACAAGAAATATCAATCTTTACCTCTTTCGCTAACCAAGCATTGTCTTCTGAACTTGATTCTCAACGTACAGTCTTGAATGATCTTTTAGATGGCGCTCAGGGGTTTTCAGACTGTACTAAAAGCCCCATGCGCGAAGAGTGCGATTCAGCCGTATCCAGCACCGTAGATAGAATTAGAGATCTCTCTACCCAATGGATGGATATTCTCCCTCGAGGAGATTTACTGAGATGTCTAGGAATATTATTAGACGGAGTAGTCAGGAAAATCATGAATGATGTCATGGACTTGGGAGATATTGGTGCAGAAGAGTCAACTAAATTAGTAGAGTGGTTGAGAAAGATTTCTGGATTGAGTGATATTTTCCAGCATGAAGACAAAGGTACGGAAGAAAAGAACGACACAACGCCTAATTATTGTCTTTCTTGGTTCAAGTTTCAATACTTTATCGAGATTCTAGAAGGGACTTTGGCTGATATCAAATATCTTTGGTTACAGGGTGAATTAAGTCTGGAATTTACAGAAGAAGAGATTGTTGATTTGATAGAAGCTTTGTTTGCTAACAGCGAGTATCGAAGGAAAGCTATATCTGAGATCAAAGCAAAATAATTGAACACGGTTGAGATGAAAATAATTGAACATGGTTGGGATGATTGATAGTCTATATATACACACATTATTGTACAATGAGATGTTTAATTCCAATCTACACTAGCTCGTTTCATAAACTTCATAAACTTCCAGAATCCAACTGCATATTCTACATTTCCATGTGGATCAGTGACCCGCTCTGGAAACGCTATACCGCCACCATACAGTCCCCGTACCTTTTCTTTCCGTACACCCTCACTTTGTTGTCTGGTCGACGAGAATGATCCAGTAGAATGATCGAATTTCAACCCCTCCACTTGTTTCTTATCGATTGATATTTCAGGTATATCATCTTTAGAATATCCTATCGCATACACTACATACTCGCACCCGTCCAGTTCCTTTGCATAGATCTCCTCCTCACTCTCCCGCACCACCGTTTCATGTCCTCCATTAGTCTTCATCTTGCTATTCCGTCTCTCTGCATCCGTTTCTACGGCTCGAATCACCTTTCCGACATCACTCTGCTCTAGGTTTCCTGGTTCGAGATTCTCGCGTGCCCAAGTCGCTGCTTCGCCTTTTAAGCCGGTGTTGTCTCGTAAAATCCAGCCGTCCATTTCTTCTGCGTATCGTAGAGCGTGGCGCGTGAACCACTTTACTTTTACGACAGGATAAGGAGAGGTTGTGGAGAGGTGGTAGAGGTTCATCAAGACTAAGATGGCAGAGTGGGAGGATCCTATTACTCCTATTCGAATTTCTTTCATGCTTGTGTTGCTTACGGACTGTGGGGAAGCACGAGTGTCTTTCATCTCTGTACTATTGAAAGATTGTGAGGAAAGGGAAGGAAGAGAGAAAAACTGTCGCAAACGAGTAGGAGACAGGCAGGAATCTAAATGCAAGGGTGTGAGATGGGGATAAATAGAGAAGGAAAGGGGTGGTGGAAGAGGAGATGAGCCTGTACATAGGATCAATCTGTTTGTTTGCACAGGCGAAGGCAATGATGATGTTGTGATGGTCCAGGTTTGCGATGCGGTGGAGAGATCAGCTTTCGTAATGCGGCCTACAAGAGTCTCAACTTTCGGATGTTGTTGGAGTCCCTGAGTAAGACGAAGAAGCATATCTGCTGCGTCGCCTAAATTAGTACCTTTCAATTGATCCAAGTCTCGTAAGTGATCCATTGCATTAGGACTACTAGCATCATCAATAACGCGTCGAAAGGTGGATAGTGCTTCAGCAAAATCGAGAAAGAGTTTGACTTTGGTATTACTATATCACAACCATCGATTTAGGTACTGCACTTGATATAACTTTGACACGAATTGGCTTATCGATGAATATAGACTCACCTCGGAACTTCACGGTAATATTTATTTACTCTTCCTCCGTTGAATTCATCATCAACCCATAAAATACGGCCAATTTGTCTATCTAATAGATTGCCTAGAGCACATATCCCTGCCGGTCCAGCCCCGACGACCACTGCTGCGTATGTTTCTTCCATGATTTTAGCAAAAGGCAGACACAGAACAAACAGTCATATATCAATCACCATGTCATGCGTCAGTTTTCTAATAATTATTAGTGTTTACATGTGACAAGAAACGGTCCAAAATTATAATTCGAAAGAAGACTGGTGATAAGTAATTCAATTGCTTGATGCTACATCAGCTACAATACCATTTAAGCTGTAATTACATAGCAAACGAAAGTGTTACAATTGAAATCGTTTATACATGCACGTTCTTAATCAGTTTGACTAAAATCTATCACAATTATACAATGACTATCTTCGAGTATTTGAGGGGTTGGTTCGGCATAAAAGTATGCTTACATAATCCTCCAGATGCGTCCCGTCAGGCGCGATGCTGCATGTCAAACCTGGAGCACCCGTTTATAAGAATGTCTAATTTTTGACTTTTTGGAGCAATGTCGCAAGTGCATCAATAACTTGTAAAAACAAGTCTAATTAATAAGAATAACAAAATATAATCAAAAGATCAAGCACATCTCGCATGTTGTAGAAGCATAATCAAGTCGTCAAGTCTCCCATGGAAATATAAGATAGACAAGACAACGCTCGAGGTAATTAGTTCAATGTTTGTATGTAAGAGTACAAACATCTACCGGTGATATAACCGAGGACGTATGCCGACTGGACAATGGTATGCTGCAGGGGTTCAAGAGCAGAAGGAAAAGGTACGAGTGCGTTCAAAGACATGATTGTCCGATTTGACTGACAAGCATTTGATATAGCTCGCCCAGTCTTATCAGGAATTATTAGAGTATGTCTTCAGAAACAACAATGATTGATGAACCTCGGCTGATATTGGAATTTAGTGAATTTGGTTCAAAAGACTTGCGCTCCGTCGGTAATTATAATGTCGGACGGCTCATTGGCAAAGGCTCTTTCGGAAAAGTGTATCTTGCATCGCACAGATTGACAAATGGATCCAAGGTCAATATCGCTACTACATACGGTTGTGCGCTCATACTAAGGGATTCTTCTAGGTTGTACTCAAATCTGCAAAGAAAGATGATCAAAACCTCGCGCGAGAAATACATCATCATCGCCAATTTGTACATCCACATATTGCGCGATTATATGAAGTGATTGTGACGGAGAGTCTGGTCTGGCTTGTTCTCGAGTGGTGTCCAGGTACGAGATCGAACATCAGACAATTCCATGCCTGTTGACGCTAATTATTTAACAGGCGACGAGTTGTACAATTATCTACTACAAAATGGTCGAATGGAAGAGGCGCAAGTTCAAAAAATCTTTACACAATTAGTCGGTGCTGTATCATATGTACATCTCAAAGGATGCGTTCATCGTGATTTAAAATTAGAAAATATTCTCTTGGATAAACATCAAAATGTAAAATTGGTGGATTTTGGCTTTACACGGGAATATCAGGGTACTTCCAGTTATTTACAGACTTGGTGCGGAACAGTGGCATATAGCGCGCCGGAAATGATCAAGGGGGAAAAGTATGCTGGAGAAAAAGTTGACGTATGGAGCTTGGGAATAATATTATACGCTCTTCTAGCCGGTCAACTGCCATTTGATGACGATGACGACAATATAACGAAATCACGAATATTAAAGGAAGATCCGGTATATCCAGACTATTTCCCTCAAGCAGCAAAAGACATGTGTAATACTCTACTCTCGAAACGACCACTTTTACGCCCGACATTGCCGGATATCTTGCGCCGGACATGGTTGGCGGAACATGCACCACAACAGCAAGAAATACTCAAACTACAACAACCACTTCCTTTTACAACACAGCTTGAAAAAGATACATTGGCTAGAATGAGAAGTGCTGGAGTCGATGTGGATATGGTTGTCGATCATGTTCTTGCTCAAAGATGTGATTGTCTTGCAGGTTGGTGGGCTTTGTTGATGGAAAAAGAAGAAAGAAAAGCAAAGAAACGGGAAAGGATACGAAAAGAGAAAGAGGCGGCTGAAAAGGCTTTGAAGAGACTGAGTGCAGCGAGTGGGAGGTTGTTGGGTACACCAAGTTTGAGAGGAATTCATGAGGAAGACGGAATGATACCAATACTTGGTCAGCCACTCAAGGTTCGAGGTCGTCATCCAAGTCGATCTAGTATGCAAGGTAAAAGTGTATCCCATCACATTATCAATTGACATGACTGACATGTAAATAGCACATATGATGCCTGATCTGCCACGAGTAGTTGAATCTAGTATCGCCACACCAAATGCAGTATCCCGCGCAAGAACTCCCGCTCGATCCACCAGTTCGTCTCGAAGACGACCTCTTCCTCCTCCCAAAGAAACACCTCGAAAACCTAGCGGGTTATCCCGAAGTAGTAGCGGAATGTATAAACATATGCAACCAAGCTCTGACAGAATCGCAGCTCCTGGTGGCGTTATTAAACGAAAAAAATTATATCAGAGATCTCTAAAGGATCAACTAGCAGCCATCAAACAATGGTTCAAAGATCCTGGCAAGAAACATAAATCACCTACTAGATCTCCGAAACTGGTAGATAGTGCTATCGAAGAGAATCGAAAAGATGGTCCCAGTCCGATACGAAGATCATCAACAACACCTTTGGCTCTTGATAAAGATGATGAATTGGAACCTTTGGAAGTACCACCGAGAAGTCGGATGGCTTCTGGACCAAGGTTATCTACAACATCATCTCATGGTTCGACGCACTCTGTATTATCACGATCTCAAGTGAAAAGGTTGTCAATGTCCCCACAACCTCTGACACCACGATCAGCTTCGAATAGACGAAGATCCGGTCTTGGCAGACGAAAGTCTACTTCTTCGTCTGTGTCATCGGTTCGTAGTATGCATCTCGCTCATCCCTCGGCTATTTCCCATTCCAAAGCCTCTTCTACCTCTTCTGCAAGTCCAAGTATATCCTCTCCTAATTTCGGATCCGCACCTCCTTCTCGATTGGGCACTTCAGACGGAAATGGTCTTCGTGTTCAACCACCATCACCTACGGATGGAAACAAACCTCTTACCATAGCTGCAAAGCGTTCGAGGACATCCCCAGGCGCTCTTGGTCTATTACCATCATTCGGTGATATGCAGAGATCAAACAGCGGTGGATTAGGTCCGCAAAGTCCTGGAATGCACGCCGTATTCGCACGTCAAAAACGAAAAGTCTTCAAAGGTCCGTTAGGAACCGGAGGAGGGCTTCGGCAACGAAACGTGACTCCTACAGCTGGACTACCAAGTCCAGGTTCGAAAATCAGTACAGCGCACGCACCAAAACGTCAAAGCGTAGAAGTCGTCGGCGCCGGATCAGTCGGTATCGTCGAGGAAGAAGACGAGGAAGAAGAAGACGATCTAGGCGAAGATGTAGAATATGTAGAACGCAATCGACAATCACTCGATCAAATCGCCTTGTCTACCTTTGAAGGGAGGGCTCAAGTATTAAATCTAGACGGACATTACGACTTGCGAAAGCCGGAATATGGTGACGATGACGATTGTGTAGCGGTCGAAAGTGTAGATTTCTTCGCGCCGAGTAGTGCCGATATAATAGTCGAAAACGCAGCGCATGATAATGGAGTGAATCAAAAGAATAGATTTAGTGGGTATTTCAAACTGACGCATCCTGCCGAAGCTGCGGCGCACAACGACGGTCCCGCGGGCATTATTGCTGAATTGGGAAATACTTCTCGATGAGGTGGTGGGATTATAACTATCTGTATGATGGATGAAAAGATGCTATGGATGTAATGAATGTAGGGTTATTTATGATATAGCATTTTTTGGATTTATTTTGTTTATATTAGATTTATTCTCTTGTGAATGTATATGTTCAGATTTTGGTTATTACAGACATCACAGTATTATTGTGTCACATTGCATAGAGCTAACCGTGGTAGCTTTACGATGAGAGTGATGTTTTTCTGCTTCATGAAAGATGTTATGCGTAAAGTAGAAAAGGTATTCTGAAAAGAACGAGTAGAGTTGATCACTGTCTTTGAAGAACAGATAAGAAAAGCATGACGATAAGAGTGATTAGTGACAGGATATAATCTCGTTTCTAAATGTATTTTCCAAATATCACACGCACGAAAGTTCATGGACTTACTGATCTTTGATAAGTATCCCTAGAGACAAAGTCGTTGAGAGATTTCACATTACACGATACTATTTTACTCTGTTACTTCCCTTGTTCGGCTTGTCAAGCTTGGAGATGCATGCCTGCCATTGATATCTTCCATCACGGTGATATGTTTGTCATGTATAAACCTCTACTTAGAAGTTCTTTACTCATGTCGCGCAGGCGAGCATTGAATGTCGGAATGTAAGAATATTGCTCCTTTTAAGCATTCCTCAAATCATGTTACGTGTCACGTTCGAGTTCTTTGCTCACTACCATTGGCTGGTGATTATAAAATCTCCAGACATGGCAACTCTAATTACTCTATCAACCTCTCTTTCTGTAAATAAAAATCTTTTGTTAGACCTATCGCGTGGAAAGGCTTGGAATCGTTCAAACATTGATTTAATGAATGTTTGAATCAAAGACTTATTCGGAGGTTGCCCGTCTGGCAAGCCTTCAAGGAGTTTATGGACAGCCGTTGTGAAATCTGGGTTCAGAGACGTTCGTAAAACCTCCATCGCCCAATGTATTCCGCCAGAGACATTGAGGGCTAGATGCAGGAAGGTATTCCAAACATCGACGCAACTGTAGAAGAATTGCTGTTGACCCTCGGTAAAACTCAAAACGAGTTTCTCTATTCTCCTAAACATTTCAAATTGAAAGTCGAGATGATAGCGCTGTTTGGCAAATATGACCCTGATATGTGGAGCTTCCAATGACAATCGAGCTATTTCTGGAAGCTTTGGTTCGTCCACAGATGGATTGCCAAAGATGCGCCGCAAAGACAAGTTAAGCTTTTCTCTCGTTGCAGGATCTGACAGCCGGTCGAAATGTAATCTACGCTCGTGTATTTTGCGCTGGCCATCGTCGAAACGCGGGTCGTCAAATTTCCCAACAGCATTGTGTAAATAATCATGTGTAACACGAGCTTTAATAGTGGGTGAAGCTAGAGCCTCAACCTCAGCCTCGTAGCTGGTTCGTTCTGAATTCACTACCATCTGCCTTTTAACATCATAGTCCGGACCACAAAGTTCATAGCGTTGAAGTATATGCAATATATTCAACGATTTATCTATGACAGTACTGAATTCAAGTCCGTTCGTGGCGGCGCTAAGCTCCATCTCATCGGCTATTGCTAGCAGCATTGCAATTTGCATCGATCTGTCATTAGGAAAGCAGTATCGAACCTCATAGAGTGTGTTCATTAGAAACTCTGCAGTGATATCGATAATCATACCAAATTTATAATTCTCTGTTGCCAATGTTATGAGACGAAAACGAGCTTCTGAAGTCAAAAAGTAATTCTTTTGAGCATGCAGAGCTACATTGGAATCATATCGATGCGACATCATGTCTATAAAAGGCCATAGAAACCCATTGTAGTCAACAGTATGCGATACAAAGAGTGCTATGTCCATGACGGTCAAAATGTGTTTTGCGACGTGATCATTCAATTGCGGCAACAGAACCTCTTGAATTCCAGGCTCTGTTTGCTGATTTATTTGTTGCAAACTGATTTCATAGTCTTTTCGCATTGTTTCGTGGTGAGGGGCTAGAGGCGATAAAGAAGATAAGATTGCACTGACCAGCGACTGACCATTAAAGTCAATCGCCACATGATCCAAATAGCAAATCCAGCTATCAATGCAGCAGTAAAATTGTACTTTACTGTGCTTCCCCCAATCTTGACGCAAACCTTCGATCTTTTTGACGATATCTACCAAGTCTTCGAGCCTCAAATGTTCTCGACGCGGAACTTGATCCTCATGCTCAACAAAGATCTTTATGAGTTGCGAGCAGTTTTTGGTGACATTGCGTGACATCAAAGCTTCGCTCAAGAAATCTTCTTTGGTGTAGTCTGCCTCTTGCGCCGTTTTCGTCACTAATTGCCAGTCACAGTCGTTTCTTGCAAAAGGGTATAGGGTTCTTGCAAGTTCGAGCAACTGACTTTGCACGAACGAATCTTGAGTCAAATTTAAATCGATTGGCTTCACATCTGCGAGACGCCTGAGAACTTCCATCGAGTAATGTACTACAAGATTCAATCTCGAATGACCAGAGCGCTCTTTGCAACTTTTGATTTTGGAGTCAATTATAACCTTTGTCAAAACATCCTGGATCGCGAGACCAAATGGCTTGGCAAGCTGCCTCCTTTTATGGAGAAATAGCTTTATGAGCTTACTGACCATATATCTCAACTCATTTGCATCTTGAGACTGTCGCAGCTGTGACACTTCCTCATCCCTAGCCTTTTGTGATTGTAAGTTTTGTTGCCCGGTCATTTTGAGCGATATTTTACGAAGTTTTGGACTTGTGCTTATCCAAGGCTTTGCGGAAATTGATTGTATGAGAATGGGCGTGATACTTCGGAAATCGAGACGAAAAGCCCAGCGAATTTAAATTCCGATGACAAAAGAATGGACAGGGGAGTGGGAGTCGCAGCACGAATGGACGTTGCAGTGACTTTAAATCCTCTGGGATTCGCCCGCGAACTTTGTTGAGCATAGAAATGATACGACTATAGATTAGTCCGCGTCGGGAAGGATTCACGCACGAGCTGAAAAAGAAAAGTCGCGAAGCAAAGGTCTATGAGCAAAAGTTTTGTATTGATCTCGAAAGCCAGCTGCAAACAGTATTTCTTGGCTCCACGGCTCGTTCTAACCTGATGCTAATTATTTGCGTATCTGTCATTACATTATTTTAATGTCAACTGTCACACTATGAGATTTGGCACGCTAAACCTTAAAAATCAAATTTCCAAATCCTTGTCTCGCTTCGAAGCAAAAAAGATCCTGAACGCCCCGAACCATTGTTCGCGTCCATGATTTGATCGACTTTACGTGCTAGAGTTGAAATTTAGGCTACAAGTCGTCAGCAATACTTTTTACAGGAATAGGCTTGAGCCTTTGTGACCGTCGTTGCAACATGTCCAACGAGGCCTGGAAAAGATACTACTCGTGTGATGAATTTGAGATCGTGCGGTGATACTAATGAATGCCTATGCGTCTTTGACAACATTCAATAGAAAGTGTAAGATAGCGCTTCATGGCCATCTTTTCGAGTCCGGCATCGCTCGACAGCTCAAAGTCAAATCGTTCATCGAAAAGCCGCGAAATCGAGTCATCTGGTAATGACTTGACCGGCATGAATCATAATTATTATAACGAAAACGCCATAACTCCAAGACTTTTCTCCGCTTTTGACGAGGTAGACGCCAGCACTTTTGCCGAATACAATCATCATGAATTCGCTGATCCCTTCTCACCACTTACTGGTCCTGATGATCCTTTGGCGGCAGATAACCCTACATCAACCCTTTACCAACCGCGATCGCAAAACTTGTTTTCTCGAGTCGTTGACAGTTTCAAACCCGATGATGCCCATTCTCGAGGGCGTAGATTGAAATCTGGTCGATGGCGACAACGAGAAAGCGTCTTACCAGGCGTTTTGGTTGTCGAGGACAACTATTCGGCATCTAATCGACTCAAATCCTCCACACCTCACCATCATCATCGATATGATCTTGGAGGTGGTATAGCCAATACTGTATCTTCACCCCTGGACAGGAAACTTCGAGGCAGACATCTTCAAATGATCGCTATCGGAGGCTCCATCGGAACAGGTCTGTTTGTCGGATCAGGAAAGGTTCTAGCACAAGGAGGGCCTGCATCAGTAGTCATAGCGTATTCAATCATTGGTATAATGCTGTATTGTACTGTCCATGCGCTAGGTGAAATGGCTGTTGTGTTTCCTGTAGCTGGTAGTTTTTCTGCTTATTCAACCAGGTTTTTGGATCCTGCATGGGGATTTGCAATGGGTTGGAATTATGCTATGCAATGGCTGATTGTCTTGCCGTTGGAATTAGTCGCTGCAAGGCTCACGCTGGAATTTTGGAACCATGGAAGGCTGGAAACTCATGGGTTTATAGCGCTATTCTTGATAATAATCTTTGTAATCAATTTGTTTGGTGTGAGTGGGTACGGTGAGGCGGAATTTGTGTTTTCGAGTTTAAAAGTATTGGCTATCGTAGGGTTTATTCTTCTCGGTATAATCATCAACATAGGTGGAGGGCCATTTGAAACAGGGCCTTATGCAGGTTATATAGGCGGACGATTCTGGCGAGATCCTGGCGCGTTCAATAACGGGCTGAAAGGATTATGTTCCGTCTTTGTTTCTGCTGCTTTTGCTTTTGCTGGAACAGAATTGATTGGTCTAGCAGCCGCCGAAACTCAGAATCCAAGAAAATCATTACCAACGGCTGTTAGGCAGGTTTTCTGGCGAATTACATTATTCTACGTGATATCTCTTACGATAGTCGGATTACTAGTACCGCATACGGATCCAAACTTGCTCAACCCAGGTCACAGAGTCGATACAAACACTTCACCATTTGTCATTGCAATCAAGAACGCAGGAATTCAAGGTCTAGATAGTGTCATGAATGCAGTGATTTTGATTTCGGTCTTGTCAGTCGGGAATGCAGCTGTATATGGATCATCACGAACATTAGCCTCGTTGGCCGAACAGAAACAAGCACCGAGAATCTTTGCGTACGTAGATCGTCGGGGAAGACCAATAGTAGCAGTACTCACCGCTTGCATCTTTGGGCTTTTAGGCTTTGTGGGTGCGACGAATCAATCAGCTGAAGTACTCGATTGGTTATTGGCCATCTCTGGACTTAGTTCTATTTTCACTTGGTGTAGTATATGTTTAGCTCATGTAAGATTTAGAAAAGGATGGCATGTTCAGGGTCACTCATTAGATGAACTTGCATTTACTTCACAACCTGGAGTTGTTGGATCGTGGTTGGGAGTCTTACTGAATGTGTTGGTACTTATCGCGCAGTTTTGGACTAGTGCATGGCCAATCGAACAACTAAGTCCTGGAAAAGCAGGACAGGTGGAAAGTTTCTTTTCTGGAGGGTAAGTCTTTGCTCACATGGTCATGCACGCCAATCATCTAACATTTGAAATAGATATCTTGCAGTCGTTGTAGTTTTATTATTCTACATTCCGTATAAACTGTTTTATAGAACATCCATAATAAGGTCAAAAACAATGGACCTGATCAGTGGAAGACGAGAGATGAATATCGATCAGCGTACTCTACAAGACGAAAGAGCCGAAAAGGCTGCCTGGCCGAGGTACAAGAAGATTTACAAGTTATTCTGCTAGGACAAGCATAAAAGCATGGCATCAATTTGATCATAAAGGGGTTCAAGAACCAATCTAGCGATATAAACTACTTTCGAATGGATGTTGGCGCTGTCTAAGTCTTCTGTTCGGAACAAGTCAGAAGGACTTATACATTGCGTGACATGGCGGCGTTAATGAATACACTCTTCTCACGCAGTTCCAACATCATGTATTACCGAAAATGTCGAGTTACTTGACAGCAAGTCATCTCCTCCCTGGACTGATCCCTTGTAAGAATCAGCCACTTCTTACAGCTGGGTCTCCAAGGACTTAGCATTTACTCAAGCCGGCTGACTCATAGTAGACATGATCAGGCTTCAGTGGGCTAGAGTTTCGTGTATAAGATGAAGTGTTCGACATGGCCGTCTCAGTTGGACGGTCATACGCATCCGAGGGCGTATAATGTATCTCGTGCAGGTCTATAAGATGAGATTAAGGCTACGAATTTGCGCCTTGTTCGGTCCCAGATACGCTGAGGCTTCTTTTGTGAAAGTCATTTATTATTATATTGTATATATGTTTGCATTGTTTGCATATGCTTGAAAGATACCCATTATTTATATCAACAAACAAAGATATCAAAATCCCCCTCTAGATGTCATTCAATATGATCATTCGATGCCAGTAACGTTCAACCACCACTCCCGGTCATCCCGACCGTCCTCCTCTCCTCCCTTCTCTCATTCATCCACATTTCCCTTTTCCATTCCGTCCCTCAATTCGTTGTCTCCTCCTTCAGCATTTCCTTTTTGGAAATCCCTCAAATCATCCCTCTCCCGTCGACGTCCTAGAAAAGAATACTTTACCTACATCCTCACACGCATTAAAAAGTACATTTCGAAACTATGGCGCTACGCACGCCGTCATCCTTTCAAAGCGATTATGAAAGTAATAGTCGGAGGAATGACTATTTTCGGCGCATTGGCTGGGTTGTTGAGGGTATTTGGTATACGAAACCCGTTTGTGGAAATGATAGAAAAGTGGAGTCTTGATCATCATCAACAACAATCATTACGACCGGGGATGGATGTAAATAATAACAATAGAGGGTTGGGACAGGAAAGTAATGTATGGGGAACAGTAGGGGAGGTTGTAAAGATTGCACAAGCTTTTATGTAATCACTTCTCTATCACGTCCTATCGAGAGTCGTCTGTTTTAAATAGAGAAGAGAGGTCGTGTATGGCTCGTAGCGTACGGGAGTCATTCCAAAACCATGTATTTTAGTCTATACCATGAAATAAATATGTACTTTATCCCAAGTCGAAAAGTGATATCATCATCACCATCATCATTCCATATTTTATCATGTCGAGACTACACAAGGAGAAGCAAATCAAGTACTTTCTCCGATGTCTACGGTCGCCTTTACCAGATGCGTACACAAGTCAAGACTCGAACCGTCTCTTGCTCAGCTTCTTTATCATCTCTGCGCTCGACTTGTTGTCTGCTCTTGACAGTAGTATCACTTTGGCGGAAAGAAAGGGATATATTGACTGGTTGTATATTCATCAACATGCAAAAGGAGGGTTTAGAGCTTCGACGTCTCTCCTTCCATCGCCTGCATTAGGATCACGAGTCGAGAGGAGAAGAGATAACAATGACTGTTCAAAAATACGAGATGGAGAGGTTTCAGACGAGCCTCTACAAGCAGGTCATTCTATAATCACACCGGTATTACCACTCTCAACTGTCAAAGGTGATCTAGATAATGATCATCGACCTGATCGAATCAATGGTAACGACCCGTCTACTCCGTCGAGATCAAAAACTGAACAAAAGACAACATCTCCGTCGGAAGTTAATGACAATACAGACCCAGCTTCCATACCAGGCACGTACTTTGCCTTATGCACCCTTCTCATTCTAGGCGACGATTTAGAAAGTGTAGATCGACAGAAATGTCTACAATGGTTAAAATCAATGCAACGACCAGACGGGACTTTTGGAGAAATGAGACAATCACATACCGCTCAAGGAAGGATAGTAGGTGGCTCAGATGCAAGATTGGGATATTGCGCTGCTGGAATACGATATATCCTCGCAGGATGGGCGCACGCCCCGGAAACAAAAGGGGTCGCGACTGGAGATATTAATGTAGAAGCTCTCCTAGACACGATTAGGAATGGTCAGGTACGTCAACCCGTCAAGCAATGATGTTACTGGATATGGACTGATGATGGGCAGTCATATGATGGCGGTATAGCGGAACGAGACAATGAGTCTCATGCAGGATATACTTATTGCAGTCTCGCCACGTTGGCTTTTCTAAACCGATCAGAGGGAGGAGATGATGATATTAAGATATTAGATACCGGAAAGATATTACGATGGCTTGTTTCGAGACAGATAAAAGTTGATGATAGCGACAATGATGATGATGATGAGAACAATAATGATAATGACGATGCATATAACGACCAGAAATATCCTAACATTAATGATAACAAAAGTAATGTGCAGCAAAACAAACCTAACACGGTCAATCAAGTGAATCACGTCACCAACACTGACACGCAGGATTCAAAAATGGAAAGGAGTGTAGAGAGGAGTATAGAATGGAGTGGTATGAACGGAAGATGCAACAAAGACGCAGACACCTGCTACGCATTCTGGACCGGAGCTGCATTAGCCGTAAGTCTATCCCTTCCCATCCATCCTCAACAACGTCTTAACATCATCGAAGATCTTAAACCAGTCACAACTAATTCACCAACCATCACTGACGAAATGGCTTTTGGAAAAAGTCGTTCATCCCTACATGGGTGGATTTGGGAAATTCCAAGGTGATTTGCCTGATATATACCACAGTTATCTTGGTCTAGCGATTCTGAGCTTAATGGACCACAAGACGCATGATCTGAGACCGTTGAATGCTACAATGTGTACAAGTCAAAAAGCTAGGGATCGGTTACCAATTATATGGAAAGGTTGGGGGGTTGATTCATTATTTGGGGATTTGCCTTGATATTACACTATTATACTATTGTATTATTATTATTACTATAATTGTCCCCAGTAAAAACTCCTTTTCCCTTTCCATCTCACATAGAAATATAGCCCTAACCATGTCCCTGCATCAATCACTAGTTCCAAAGCAAGACACATTCCTATTTTCCCTACTACAGAGCCAAGACTTCCTAGCGAGTCTCTTCCCAAAGTCCCAAACAGAGCTGAAAATATCCCAGACTTTTGATCTGGAAATGAAGAAACGGGTATAAAAGGGGATATACCCCGAGAATGAGCATAAAGAGGTTGTTCAGACCAAGCTCTCATTATCGAACGGTAGAGAATGATTTGCACTGGAATCTTGATGGTTTTCCATAGAAAATTATTCAATTCGTGGCCGAGATCTTCTTGGGGGAGAGAAGATAGAGTCGTGCTGTGAAATTCGATCGGAGTGTTGGTCGTTTCATCATAGTCATAATCTTCATCCATGCTCGTTGTATCTGAAAGAGAATCGCCGTCGAGAGGAATGTTTATTGTAAAATCATGACCTAGAGACTGGACATGAGGCGATACAGCTACTTCATCTTCTGTCGCACCAAGAGTCAAGAGCAATTCTCTAGCATCGAGTGTAGAGTCATCATCATTAGTAGATTCTATAGCGATTGTGTGTGATTCTAAATATGCTTCGTGAGACCAACCTAATTTACGTAAACAAAACGATCTAAACTTTGTCAATGGGCGCAAGTAGCCCGTGACAGTTGACTTCTGATAGTTGTAAAAAGGTGCTTGGGAAGGAGCAGTTATAGCAGGCTGGGGAGGAAAATGAAGTAAGAGATTACACCATCTCGCACCCCAGTCTGACATTGCATGATGAATCACACATAGACAAACCGGAGAGAGAATTACATTCATTACTCGGACTGACAAGGGGAGGGATGATGGACCAGGTCGCAATCCCCAATTCAGAGCAGAATATGAACCATAGGGGTCAAATGTTCTTAGAACGGACCAGTCCATAAATGCATTGTGTATGTGTAACCTTTGTAAGGTTGCAAATATACTGTTTGAAAAGAATAAAAGTTCTGTTGCCAGATATGAACTGTGAGATTGTCAGAGTCTATATAATATATTGGAATAATATACCTACGCAACATCTAATACTCTCATGGCGTTCATTATTATACGTTTATTATTCTTTGATATATCAAAATGGCACACCTTTCTTCGGGCTAATCTTATATGATCTCGAATATAATTATGAAACATGTCAGACACTAGACTGCCAACTAGATCTGTAGCCAATCCTGCTGTTAGGCGATGAAATCTATCAATGTAGCTTGATTTTCTAAAAAGCACATATTCTTGAACAAGTAACGCAGTAAATGGTACGTTAGCTTGCACTAATCCTGCTTGTATTCTTGCTCGAAGTGTATCTAACCACCATGTCGCTGCTAGATGAGTGAGATCGACGGCAAATATAAGATCTGCTCCAAACGAATTCTCTTTGCCTTCGAGTTTTCGAAGTTCTTGAGAAGTTAGTTCAATTTTTGGAAGTTCGACAGCATAGTTCGCCCTCTTCGAAACGTCTAATCTTTCAGTCACTCCTACTATTTCAAGTATTTCATTTTTAGCACGTCTTTGAGCTGCTTCGTAACGTTTTGATAGTTTTTTGGGACCACTAGATTTACCAATCCTCCGATCTACTGGCGAATCATCCTGTCTCAATTGCTCGCTATCATCGTTAGACCCATCGATCGCAGATGGTATAGCATCACTCTGATATGCAGAGCGACCCTATCAGTCTAACCATCAGCACTTTGACCTCATGTATCATTTACATGATGGTTTGTAAAAAGTCACGAGATGATAACAGGTCAAGTTAGGAAAAGATTGAAAATGGCGTGACGGAAGACTATGGAGAGAGTACCTACTAAAGCTATGCGCGTCAGATGGGCTGCGCGTGTCATATTCTGTTATCATCGCATAGTGAACTTCTAGTTTCACAGAAAACCATGCTTGTGGTATCCTCTACGGTAGTCATCTCGCTTCTTGAAACTTAATATTTACTATGGATAAATGCTTGCGCTGTGAAATATCTCGCTAACCGGAAACTTTTTTTACCTCGCAAAATTTCTTGGTCCGAATTTCTTGATCAGTTGTTGGAATTCGAACATGCTGGCTTGAAGAAATTAAAAGGCGATTAAATAGAAATGTCAAGTTTCTTTACTCAGCCAGCATCACAACAAAAGAGAAAGAGAGACCAGGATACCATAAAAAAGAATGCAAGGCGCAAAGTCAACGGAACATTGAGAAAAGACAGTAGTAATGGAGGAGAACGAGAGAAATCTCGACGCAAACACACCAATAAAGACGACGACGATGAGTCAATAAGTGGAAGTGACTCTGATGCTGTTGAGTACCAAGATGCTGGACAAGAATCAGATGCGGCGTCGAGCTCTTCTTCGGAAGATGAAGGTGATGCTGCAGATCGACGGGCAAAATTAGCCTCAAGATATTTGGAAAATACGAGACGAGAAATACTTGCAGAAGGCTTCGATGCAAAGGATATTGATAATGAGATATTAGCCGCACGAATGGGAGAACGATTGAAACAAGAGACGGCAGAAACAAAAGGGAAATTATATCGATGGATTGCGAATGATTATTCATATTCAACCTGTCGATCCAATCGATTCAACAAGTCACCAAAGACATTACAAGATGTAGCTGTGTGCTTTCCATATGTTTATACAATTTCACAGGATCTACGTCTCACAAAATGGCAACTTCAACCACAAATTCCTGGAGTTAATTCGTCAATGGTGACTGGTGCAGTTACCACAGTCCGAGGTGATAAATCTAAGCGCAAAGATATCTCATATCAAGGTCACGTTAATGAGATATACTGTATAGCAGCCTCATCAGATGGTAAATTCGTAGCTACAGGCGGAAAAGATAAAAGATTAGTCATCTGGGATGCTGAAACTCTCAAAGTCTTGCGTGTCTTTACACAACATCGTGATGCAATCACGTCGCTATCTTTTCGAAGAAGTACAAATCAACTCTTCACTGCAAGTAAAGATCGAACAATAAAGATATGGAGTTTGGACGAATTAGCATATGTTGAAACTCTTTATGGTCATCAGGATGAAGTTATGGATGTCGACTCATTGAACCAAGAACATTGTGTTACTGTTGGTGCAAGAGATAAGACTGCAAGATATTGGAAAGTGGTAGAAGAGAACCAACTCATCTTTCGAGGTGGAGGTGCACATAATTCATTGGCAAAGAAACAACGATTAGAAGATACAAATGGAGATCATATTCAATCACATATAGCATATCATGAAGGTTCGACTGATAGAGTTGCTATGATTGATGAAGACACGTTCATTACGGGTTCGGATAATGGTAGTTTATCATTATGGAGTATAACTAAAAAGAAGGCCGTTTTTACCTATCCCTTAGCACATGGGGTTGATATTCCTACAAACCCAGAGTTATATAGCGCAGAAGAACATCCGGATTCGACCAAAATACCGAATCCTACCCCAAGATGGATAACATCCCTTGCAGCCCTGCCGTACAGTAATATATTCTTTACAGGCAGTTGGGATGGCCATATAAGAGCATGGAAAATCACAGAAGATAAACGACAGATAGAATCTCTAGGTCCCATAAGTACCACACCGCTCAAGAATCACGAAGGAAGCGATACTCCTAGACGAATGAATGGGATCGTAAATGGCATAGCACTTTTCGAATGGGGATACAGAGGTAAAGATGGAATAGGTCTAGTCGCCGTCACAGGTAAACAACATCGATACGGAAGATGGCAAAAAGTCTCTGGACAAAATGAAGCAATTATATTTCAAATACCAAAGATTGTAAATAATAACATTAACAAGCCTGAATAGTAAAATGGATAAATCATGTATATAATTTTGTATATATGAAACTCATAACAATTACACTAAATAAAAATAAATGTCCTCCTTTCTTGGACACCTCCATCCCACAGCCATCAATCAAGACAACCAAAACCGACCCTCTTACTTGAAAAGTACGAAGAAGTTTTTTAGGGAAACAAGCTTCCTATAATCCAGGAGAGATGCTTTTCTACGGAATCACTGCCGTCGAAACGACATGGCAACACAGCAATGTGAATAAAGATTGCTGGTCGTGGCTGACTCTGATGATTTGATCAAAAGGAAAAAGAAAGGAAGGTATGTGGAGGGGTGGGACGGTGTTATAAACTGGTGGGAAAAAAAATAGTCGATTATGTAAGCTGCCAAGACTAACTTAACTTTATAATTCGGACGCTGGACAGCACGTGTAAACAGCAGTCATATTATTTCTACTTTACAAGGACTACAACATGGAATTTGAGATTCTAGATTCTACTGATCATGTTCGTTAAAGACTACTGGCAATCAGAGAATTAATGGATGAATTATGGGCAAACCCTCGAAAGCACCTGTTGGCAGAAAAGCTCGAATCTTTTGGAAAATCGTTACATCAACATTACTTGATAATGCTTGGGAAGTCATACTGTGCCACCAGAATATCTCAATGACTAGATAAGATCCTTTCTATGACGTGCCTCTTCCTTATCTGATCTTCAAGCCACTGTTCCATTGAATCTTTCCCGATAATGTATCTGGTACATACATCATTCCTTGTACAGCTCCTTTAAAACCATAGTCATTCTTAAGTGTGTTCAACTCCAGCTTCTGCTTTAATTTCCAAACTGAAAGAATTCGATACGCGTAATCGTACCCCTTCCACTCAGGATCGAACGTGTTGAACTCTTTGTTTCCTAGTCCATCTTCAATGATTGGCGTTGAATTGATATATGTATTCTCCTTTGTTGACGATCCATCCCTCTTCTCGTCTATAATTTCGCTCTTTGACTCTTCAGAGTTGTTGCACCTACAATTCTTTACTTCGTGACCCATGTCCATATCGTGACTCTCAATCTCTTCTGGTACTTGTCCGCATTGTTGATTAACGCTTGTCTCCTCTTCCGTTCTCTTTCTCTTTCTACTCAAGATTTGTGTACGGGTTCTAGCAGGTGAGATTTCACAAACGTATTCTATCGCAGAAATCGGTCGAGTAGAATAAAACCATACTCTACATATTGTATCCGGCAATCGATAACGTCTAAACTCATATGTTTTCACACCATCAACAACTTGAGTCATGTATGGCTCTCTCATTGCAAGAATGACATCTGTACGGTCTGGTTTGACTGCTTTTATGGACATGCCCATGTTTCATACTGTCAGAATCGTAATAGGCTATAATATGTCGTTTGTCGCATGTCGAAGTGTGACATCCGAAAGAAATTCCGACCAAGGATTTCCCCGCCTGATATTTCGACAACCCCTCCTCCACAATCTTTTCTCGACAATCTATCCCTACACAAGCCAGGCAAAATGGCACTATCCGCCTCACCATTTGCTACATTCCTCATAGTCGGGCGTTAGTATATCATCTTCCTCAAACCATGACATATCAATAAATTAACAAGCGTACGGATAGCCACATGTTTCTTCCTTGGAATACTTTTCGCTTCTTTCCCATATGACTACAATGTTTTATGGACGACTCCTCTCTCCTCCAACTCCACTGCCGCTCTACCATCTCTCATATCTTCCGTCACAAACACAATCCAAAACATCTCCTCAACGACCCTTGATCCTCGCGAACCATACTACCAAATCCTCGAATTCCATCTTCGTTTCATTCACGCTTCCCCACCACTAATATCCCGTATTCTACACATTGTTATAGCAACTGGTATAACAGGCTTTACCTTGAAACTAGCCATACGTCCAAATGAGTCAAACATGCTATTCGATGGCGCGAGTCTAGTTTTATACATCTGCGGAGTCATTGTTTACATCACAAACATTGTACATGGATTAAGAGTTGTGACTGGAGGGACGTATAAGACCGCAGGCGATGTTTTGCCGCTAGGAACAGCGACTGAAAAAGTGATCGGAGGGGACGTTTTAGAGGAAAGAGTCGGGAGGGAAGATACGCTAAAAGTCATTGCGGCGAGTCATACTATTCTTGCTTTGGTCATGTTTGGTGTGTTGGTCTTGCAGGCTGGACAATGGTATGCCGCCAAGAAAGAAGCAGCAGAGATTGAAGAGATGGATAGATTGGATAAAGAAGAAAGGAAACATGACGAGAGAAGAGTATCGAGGTCCTTTTCGACAACCAATAGTCATCATCATAATGGTGGAGGAGGGAATAAAGAGGCAAAGAAAAAGGTATAAAGAATCTCCAAAGCGAGAACATATTGTATATAGTATTTTGACAGTGGATTATTTCTATACTACATGAATGTAACGAAGAATTATGAAATCTAATCTATGCTGCAACACTTTCCGGCATTCCTCCCGGTATTAACTTTTGACTGTCAGCTTCAGATCAAGAACTGAATTAGAACTGAAAGATTGATTTCTTACCATACATATGCTGTTTCCATTTAGTAATATCTTTGACATTTTCGTTTGTACTCCCGTAGAATCACTACATCATTACTCAGCCAGTCAGAAGCGTATTTTAGATTTGTAAACTTACTGTTCCGTTACATCTTCCAGCACCATATCTATCAATTACTGTTAGATATTGCAAGATCAATACCTCGTTGAAAGGGTTACTACTGACTAACGAAATCATCAAAGCCTAATAACGTGCCGCTGAATTCTACAAAAGTCGAGTTCAGTCAAATGTTTAATTAGTCACGGTAATTGGTGGGATGAACGAACCCTTGTCGCCTTTCATTATTACCCATATTTTAGACCCTACGCATTTGTCTATCAATTCGAGTGGCAAGAGTTGAGACGCCATGGTGACAAGACAGCGTACAGACGGGATTCTTGATCAATCTATAACAATGGGTGAGCCATTGACGAAAAATTAATCACGTGGAAACAGTCATGTTTTTTTTGATGGTTGATGATGCAAGGGACCACCCTTTTATGAAAGTGATGCTCATGTGAAGGATTTGTCTCTGGAAGTGCTAGCAATGGATTGCAATGAACTTATCGGCTCGTTCAATTACATACACCACCGACCTGCTTCGTGGTTGGAGATTGTGGCAGAGACATGATTACAACTCATGTATTTTAAACAAGAGGTTTCATGCCGGGGATTACAAAGTTTTGAAAAATGCGTCGCACGAGGCCGTTCATACACCTCATAATACTCCTTCAACCCAAGGGGTATGTCAGAGCCGAAGTCGGCGACATTTTCATACAAATGCGATAGATGCTGCAAATTCATTTTCTTCTGCAGGCTGGTCACGAGGAGAGCAGTCGTCAACCAGGATATCAAGAAAACCGACCCAGTTTAGATCGCTCTCGAAAGCAGGTGGTGTTCGAGTGTCATTCAAATCAAAAGATCAGTCATGGGCAAGTGGATATGGTCCGATACAAGCAGCTTCAAAGGACTTGGTCGAAAAGGGGTATGGAAGAAATCCAGGAGATACTCGAGTCAAGAAGGAGGTGGAACAGCGAGGTCGGCTGAATGTGGCAAATATAAAACCACCTAAGCACGACGAGAAGAGTAAAGATGCGCTCGACAAGAATTGCGAATTGCTACAGAAAGAGCAGGGGAAGAGTTCACCGGAAGCGCAAGATACGGCCATTAGTCATAAGTCGGCGCAATTTAGAGAACGTACGCTTGAATCACTCGGCTCTGCTGCTACGTCAATTCGAGTAAATTATGATATTGTAGCACGGGAAGATGAAAGTCTGCCAGAATTGATCTATCAAATCCCAGAAACGGTCATGACTACTGCTTTAATGACATCGGCACCAAGTTTAGGAGCATACTGGTCTCATAAACTCTACAAATCTACTAAGGGAGAGGCTGTAAAAATCCATTACTGTCGGAGTCAAGAAACGTCCGAGACGGTCGCTGCTTCTTTTCTATCCTCTCTCTCATCACTTTCGGGGCCGAAAATCATCGGGTTTGACCTAGAATGGGAAGTCGGTTCTCAACCTGGTATTTCTCCAATACAAGAATGTGTATCTCTTCTTCAATTAGCCACAGAATCTCGTATAGCTGTCTTTCATCTCGCTGCTTTCCGTTATCCACCAGTTCCTCACCAAGATCCCCCGCACTCTTTCCTTCCCTCGTCTCTTCGCCTTCTTCTCGAAAGAGATGATATCATAAAGTGCGGAGTCAATATTTCCGCAGACTTTACTCGTTTGTTCAAGACTCTTGATATACAAGGACAAGGTATCTGTGAACTAAGTAGACTTTATCGCATTGTTACGTTCTCAAAGACAAGACCTGAATTGGTCAATAAATCATTGGTGAAACTTGGTACGCAAGTCGAGAATGTTTTGGGACTGCCGATGATGAAGGATTCAGGCGTGAGGATGAGTAAGTGGTCAAAGAAGCTTAGTGCCGAGCAGATTGATTATGCGGCTGCAGATGCCTATGCTGGTTTTAGACTTTGGTCGGAATTGGAACGGAGAAGAAGAGACATGGAAACTGATGTGGAAATACCTGAGAATGGTGACGAATGACGGACCAAGACCTATCAAGTTAAATTGACTAGGCGCTCGAACTGTGAGACATGTTACATCAATCTACTCATTGCATTTCTTACAGCTTCAGGCGTCGCGGAGTGAAACTTTCGTGAAAAGTTCTTATTGACCATTCAAGATCATTGTGCGACTTTATATATCGGATCAGTAACGCGCCAGGACCGTGACGCAATCCTATGCTTGACCACCATTGATATATACACAACAATTCAAGACTACAAGCATTCTAAAATGCGGTCTGTCTTGCCCGAATGCACAATAGATGGCAGATCTGCCAGGCTGCATGGCGACGGCTTTTGGAATTCCGTCTAATTCTTCCTCGCTACAGTCATGGCTCTTCTTCTTTCAATGATCTAGAAGCTAGCTACAAACAGATTCCAGATAATTTTTGAATGGCAAATGTCTTGATCCAAGGCCTATACACAGCTTGATCACGCTCTTGGGATTACGCTTCATGGCAAAGGTGGACTCCGCTTGGGCAAGACTCCTGCACTACTCGCATACTTCTTGATTTTTCTGGAAGTCGTGTTAACACTCTATATCTCCGAGGAGATGTCCGAACATGTATGTATGCCAAAGGTCTCGTTGCATTCTTTCCATTATAAATCTTGCCACGAATAAGATCAATTGCGTATCCCGAGATTTTTAATGTCTTTTGCTGCCATGCTTCCAATAACGTCACCTGAACCAAGTGTTTCGTCTTTGTGAAAACACATTGTATTCAGTTGACATGGCTCTCAAGACATCATGCGTCAAGCCATCTTTTCATGTTTGCAAGTCCAAGTCGTGCGGTTTGTTATTGTATTTGGCGAGAACGCAAAGGGAGTTTGTAATGTCAGATAAGAGGTCGGGTTTCCTTATTGGGACGTTACGTTGCTTGGTGCAGTCTGAGATCTATATCATGAAACTTTGAGGTTCAAGACTGCTAGTCTACCCAACTATGTAACATACCGCCTGACTCTTCAATCAGACATTTCTTCGTGGCGCTCCCTCGCTAAGTAGACAACACTCAGATCTTTCGAGCTCGATGACAAGCACCATCATAAGCGACTTTGTTCTCCACGCAGTTCATCATTGATGGGGTTTGTCTTTCACGTAAGCGTCTAGCATATGGTATACTTATAACAGAGCTATCACTCGACATGATATATTCACACTAGTGCGGAGTCTCGGGTGTTATAACACTGCGGACATCAGTCTCACTAGACTCGATGGAAGACGATGGGAGAGACTGTCGAGCTTTGTAATTGATCACCATGTTGCGAAGCTTGGGCGCTTGGGCTTAGTTTAACATAATGGTGCTCTATTTGATTATCTATTGCATAATTTACACCCAGCCACGAATCACCACCGCTGCCAACGTCGTAGCGCCAATGAATGCTGCGGCTTTACCCGGCCCGGGCGGAGACTTGGCGCCTGAAGTAAGAGAGGTTCCTACGGTTATAGTGCCATTTTCCTTCGGATCTGAACCAGGTCCACCTGCGACAATGACACCGCCATTATTATTATTCCTGCGCCTGAGCTGTATGGGTTTGGATCTGGTTGTTTTGGTTTTGGGGCTGGGTTTGGTGATTTTGGTTTTGGGGCTGGGATTTTGGGGACTGACTTCGACGTGTCATGACTACTGCTATCCTCAGTTTTATTGTGATCGCCAGGGTAATGAATGGCAGTCTTAATAGCTCTAGCCGAAGAAGCAGTAGTACTTGTAGTTGTGCTTAGACCCTGCAAATAGTGGTTTGGTTGATGCGTGGATCCGGCGTGCAAATTTGCATTAACGGACGGTACTCCGAGATTTAACGAGTTGATTGAGTTGCTGAAAGCTCGAGACGATAGGCCATTCGTTCGCGCGTCCACTTCATGAGGAGCCATTTGAAATACAGTCTTGTTGAGAATGAAGAAATATTACGATATACTCTTAATGTGATGAACGGTGCAGAACGACTTAAAAACGATTATTGGGGCTTAATAGATGTAAGAAGTTTTTGATATTTAAATTAATAAATAGAAATAAATTGGGTAACAATGTTGATATAAATACTTGCAGTCTACCAACCTTAGAAATCCATATATGCAAGTCGACAATCCTATCAAAGTCTGTCTGGCGTACGTTTCCACCCTGAAATCCTTCATGTGCCAAGTCGAATCCTTCCCGAGAACGGGAACAAACTCTAATATCTGGCAAGGCCACTTTCTCTCCACATCGGGATTACACTTTACGGGAGGATTTTTTCGAAGGATTGTTTTGAGTTCAGCAACTCTGATTGGCTGCTTAGCAATCCTGCAGCAGGACGAAAGACGCACGGCTTGGCGGATTCTAACTTAGAGTTGAGTCGCAATGGGATTTGGCAAAACCTTATAGCTCAATCCTCCGATTTCCAACTTCAGTAGGATGCAACGCGGCACTCAGCTATGGTAGATTTCTGGTCGCCGGAGTTTGTGAGCGAGGATGGAGCATACACTTGGGCCAGGGAGGATTTAAGGTTCATGGGAGGTAAATAGGCTTTTGCGGGGATGAGGTATGGTGGCAATTATCTCATGTCAACCCCGCAAAAAACGTCTTAGCTAAGCTTTTTGGAAACAATTCAGAAACAAGTTATTACAAAACAGGTTAAAAACAGGTAAAAAATAAGTAAAATAAGATAAACTATTCTAAACCTGGTTTGAATTATTACTTACAGATTTCTTCGAGATTTATTAATTCTTAGATTATCTTCTCTATTAATATCTACATTATATATACATAGATGTTATATATGTTTTCTATAAGTTATAAGAATTAATAAACCTACTAAAAACATGTTTAAAATTTTTGCAGAAAAGAATAAACATGTAAAAAACAAGTTAGAGAATTGTTTTAATAAAAGTTTAAAAAGTTCGAAATTTCGAAAACATACCTTTTAGGGCCCGTCTAATAGCACATAGTTTATTTTGGTTTTTCGATTAAGTTTATAAAAACTTTTCAAAAAACGCCAAGTGTCTAATAAGACTGGCCGTTTATTCTGTAAAGATCAAACTTTAAACCCCTCTTTTTTTCCTCGCACTGTGATTGGCCAAATTGCCACAAAAAGGTTATTTATCGTGTTCATAGAAAAAACTTCTGTTAAGGTACTTTTTGAAAAATAAATAATCACGTGTATTAATAGAGTTGTAACTTTTTTATTACTACTATATTACTACCACGTATATAGTACATAGACGATGAATGATCCTTTCCTCTTTAGTCGTACGCCGCTGCTAAGCATTAGGCCTTACGATATTTGGACGCAACTAACACCATCTTAACAACTAACTATACTATCTCCTTAACAATAACAATTGCTAAACGAGTCGAATGGCCCGAGCTGTAGTCGTAGCTGTAATATTAATACAGACGCGATACGCTAGACTAACGACTTAACTAAAAAACTTCTCAATGTACTATTAGACTATAAGCGGTCTAGCTAGTACTCCGAGACTAGATGGAAAACGAAGTGCTTTAGGGCAGCGGCTGTAGCAATAAATGAACAAGTATTTAGACTAAATGGCTCCACATCTTGAATTAGTGAAAGTTAATGCAAGAATAAATACAATACATTAAAGAGCGAGTGGAAGCAATAGATATCTTTAAGGGAATTATCTAGTTAGACGGTCTCTAATATAGGAGCACATCACTTAGAGCTAGCCGTAATAAATGAGTATTTTCAAGCCTATCTAGAGGCCGTACGGTTTCGAAATAAAGGCTTCAAGTAGGAGACTTAGTGCGACGAGTTATGGTCCAATGTGACGGCCAATAGCGAATATGCATTAGTAATTAAGGAAATACACGAGGATATTAATGTCGACATAGCTAATGCAACATAGTCTAAAGAAATGGCAACAAATGAAGAGAATTCTTCTACATCTATAATCAAAAGTACCTTAAGGAGAACCTCTAGCCGTAGACGGCGTACTTAACAGTCGAATTCAACCCTTAATATAGACGAGTTAAATAGTACACTCTAAGTTCTAGTCGAATCTATGAAAAAGAGCGTAGAATTACAAAGTAGGCTATCTTCTATTTAAATAGCCACACAAATTGTTCTCGAAGATTATGGCTATTTGACGCCGTCATAAAGAGCTACTGTTCTTATAGCTCTATAAACGTACAGTAACATGTTTGCATGTACGGACGACTCGACTAGAGTAGCTCTTATTAATTAATAGCTTATATAATAATAAAAGAGCATTAAGTAGTTAACTACTATAATGACTACTAGAAATGATTATTAAGTATCTAGGCTGCCTCGAAATCACCCTACATAGCTGTTACTATATTAGTCCGTTTTCTGTTTATTCTATCGTCCCTACGTTAGCCACCTTACGTCTGTACGTTCTGTTCTACAATGTCATTAGCTATATTAGTTATACTATTATCTATTTCATTAAGATTAGCTAGAGTATCGTAAGGTTGATTGTCTAGCATCACGTTATGTAACATAACTAGCGCGTAAACTATTCGGACTTGTACGTCGATTTCTAGGAACTCCATAGCAGTATTCATGCACTTAAAGCGACGTTTGAAAACTCTAAAGACCCTTTCTATAATATTACGTAATTTAGCATACTAGAGATTATATAATTCGTTTAGATTTTAAGGTCTTTGCTAACTAGCATTTCGTTGTTCTTATAGGTGATATCTAACGGCCCTATATAGAACAAGAGTGTCTAGTTAATTTAGATAACTAGTATCTATAAGGTAGAAATAATTAGCTAATATACAGAATCCCTTCGTCCTAGCAACTTGTAATACTCGAGAATCATGAGCAGATCCTTCGAATCTAGCTAATACGTACGTAAATCTGCCATCAAAGTCGATAGTTACTAGTACATTCTATGAATTGTAGCCCTTACAATTCCGCTATGCTACGGATTTGCTACATTTGTGTATTACTAGATGAGTACTATCTATAGCTCTAACTACACCTTTGAAATATAGCCAGAAATCACTATTATGTCTTATTTGCTCTTATATCCTTTCGGCCTCTATTATTGTATTTACTAGCCGTACATAATCCTTGTATAATCGACAAAGTGCTTTAAGTATAGAGTGAAATATACGTCTAACTATATTAAGAGAACACGTAATCTGTGTAGCGATATTCCTATAGGAGGATCTAACTACAGCTATGTGTAGAAATATCGCTAGCTTAAACCTTATAATATATCGCTAGCCGTCCGTTATTAGTGTTAGAGTAGTTATTATGCGCTAATATAGATAGTCGAATGTCGTACAGCTATAACGTATGTACTAATATAAATCTAAATCACTCTTAATGTTATAGTCTAGTTTTATAAGTCCTATTGTCTATACATATATTTAATTAGGACTAGATGCTCGTAACCTTCTCTATTCTCGTACAGATTCCTAAATCTTCTCTACTATTATAAGCCTCAAAATGAGGATAACTATATAGCATATAGCTTCTTCTAAAATGATGTCGTCGTCTTTAGCTACACTATCTAGGTGAGTCGCAGTATTTAAGCTAGCTATTATATGTACAAATTGTACGAGTAGTACGTGTATATAATCGGGATATTTAGACGATAGAAATTGCAAATAATAATAATATTGTTAATAATAGTACATAAAAATATTTTATCATAACAATAATAATAATAACAATAACTCATAAGGTGGGTTAAATAAATAGACGAATAAAATTATGCTATGTATTATTACATATATGTTCTACTAATTATTATATAGATAAAAAAACCGTCCTACTACCTCTTTTATGATATATTATATAAATAAAAGAAATAGATAGTAGTTTTGTACGTAATTATCAGTATTTTATTTTTAGCTAGACGTTCAACGTCTGCTACGGCGCTGTAGAGCACTTGAAGATAGTGGGGCCATGATTACGCGGCTAGATGGTGCAGCCATGATTGCGCGACCTTGTCTAATCACACTACAAGAAGCCCCTTAATCTAGATACTTGTAATTAGAGTAACAGTTATTAAATGCATTAGCTATAGATACACATGCTAGGAATGGCCGCATGCTTCGTGCGTAGCGACTACAAGGGGGATTATTCTTAACACCACGGCTTTAAATAAGCATGGTATTAATGTAGGATAGACGATAGCTTAGGAAGTGTTTAGCATTAAAAAAGGCCTAGTAAATACGGACCGGACGACTAGTTTAAGCTAGGAGTCGATGTCTATCATTATTGTAGTAGCTATAGACGAACTAAGAAAGAACAGCAGTGCCTTAAACAGGCAGAACATACTATCTATTAACGAGGAAATTAGAAGGGTCAGGCATCTAGCTCCTAATGTCCGTTAGTATAACGTATCACTAAACATATGTACATAATAACACGCTAGAGGATGACTTACTATAGCTATATAATAGCTCCTAAGTTTAAGACAGCTAAGGTGGTGGTGTTATTACGGACAACAATAGCTGTTTTAACATTATCGTCCGAGTTACTATTGTCGATAGTAATAGCCTTAGCTAGTTCATTTAGACTATTATTGTCTAAGCTAATAACAATAGCATTGTCACAGGCCGCTTACTTAGCCTTGTCTGTAGCGAGAAGAGCTGCCTCGCGGGCAGTAGTAGGAACATAACTATTACTATATAACCTATATTAGCAGTTGTTAAAAATGTACAAAGTCTTATAATTACGGTGCAAAAGTCTATTAAGGAGCTATGTTTATAACAGAAAATATATAAGGAGAAGAGAGTATAGACAAAGGAAGAAGGAAAAGGTAAGCGTTATATAATATCATAAAAGTGTACATAAGTAAGCGGCGGAAGTGAGCACATAGTGAGAAATACAGAAGTGAACATAAAGTAAGATGAATTATACACAAATAATAACTATAATAGTGTACAAAGTATCGTGTACATAGTATAATAATAATAGTACTAATAATAAATAGTATAATAGCAAATAGTAGTAGTCCAACGGAGCAGCATGCTATTAAGTCGTACGGTAAGACTGGACGTACGTTACTATTATCATAGGTTAACTACTACAATAACTAGCACATTACTATATAATAAATCATTATTTTTTTCGAAAATGTACTACAGTATACTAGAAATGATGTCATGATGACTCGATCCCCGCAATTTCGTACGAACTGCCCACGACCTCGGCAGA